>Ga0213917_1000069_pt1 | contig 29117 bp, 45 predicted proteins | sample McNCre117MG_FD_161051 | JGI IMG/M metagenome (GOLD analysis project Ga0213917, IMG submission 161051) | Freshwater microbial communities from McNutts Creek, Athens, Georgia, United States - 1-17 MG | ecosystem: Environmental > Aquatic > Freshwater > Creek | place: USA: Georgia | collected... | reverse complement strand
CGATTTTCCTAAAATTATGCAAGAGCGAGTCTAACTGTTGGAGTTGGGAGTCCACGCTCTTGAAACCTGTCGATATGGCAAAGAGCAGACCGATACGCTCTTGGTGTTTTTCTTTCTGCGACTCAAAGACTTCGAGCTTTTCACTCAGCTCTTCGATCTCGCCTTTTTGGTTTTTCACGGTGGCTTGAAGCTCGGTGAGTTTGTCGGGTTCCGCCTGCTTGGCCTGATTGGCCTGCTTTGCGCCATTCGCCTCTTTCAATTCTTTTTGCAAGCGCTTCAAACTGTCAGTCAACTGTTCATTCTTCTTGCGATAGTCTTCCAGTTGTTTCAGGGTCACGGTATCGATTCCTACTGCCTTGCCTTCAACCTCAACCTCTGAACCGGCAAGCAGTTTTTGCTTTGCTTCTTCGGGAAATTCGGGTCGCGCCAGTTCGAGATAGACACCCATTGGCACGTTGGGAATCTTGGCAAGGTCTTGAAAGCTATCCGCATATTTCGTGTGGATTTGCTCATAGCGCTCGGCCATGCGTAGCGACATACCGAGCGCCTTCTCGGTAAAGAGTTCATACTGCGAAGAGTTGCCGATTACCTCACGGATCAGCTTCAGGCTGCCGCCGATCCGCACGAAATCTTCCAATAATTTATTGCGCATGTTTTTAATTTCCGCCCAACCTTGCATGAGCACCGTTTGCTTATGCGTCGGCAGTTGTGTGAAAAACCCTAACTCGTAAATCTCTGGCATTGAAATCTCCTTTGGGGGATATTTGCCTTGAATGAATCGAATCGTCTACAGTGGTCTCGCACGCTCAGCATGGGTGTCTCCCCTCGGCCTGTGTAAGGCACTCAACCAAGTATAGGCTTGAGGGGAGTTTCTGTTTTTATGCTTTCGAGCCGACCTGTTCTCGTTTGATCGAAAAGCTGTCTTCGAGAACGGTCATTAGCGCGACCCACAATGTAGAATGCGACCTGTGGCTCACGTCCCAGAGACTCAATAATTGCTTGTAGGTCAGAGAAATATCGAGAGAGAGTTCGGTCAGGTTCGTTTTGTTGTTGTAGACGTTGGTGCAGTCTGGCGAACAGAAACGCTTTTTATCCCCGACGATCACCGCGAGGCAAAGCACGCAGCGGTTTTCGTCACTGATTTGGCCTAAGCAGGATTTCACGCTGTAGACCCCGCGATCGCCAAAGAGAGCGAGTCCCGGTTTTCCCCACAGCGCCATGAACTCATTGCGCGTGATAATCAAGTCACCGCGATCGTCACAATACATATCAGCTACCTTTCTCCGTAGGTTCGGTTTGTAATGAGGGGACGCCCAATTTTATAAAACAAGTCCTCTAGGTTTAGTTTGTCTCTCACCACCTTGGCTGCCCAGAGATATTTTATACGCATAGTTGAGGTTTCCAAAAGTAAGCACGCTTACTCTGCGGAAACTGCGCCATATAAACGAAAGTCATCGCGCTCATGCGGTTGTATTTGCAACACTTCGCACAATTCCCGGTTAAAGACTCTTGAATTTATTTTCTCGCCCAGTTTCTGTTTGCATTCGTCCTGACTCACTGCATTCAGGGTCATCAGAGTAGGTAACTTATTTCCCAGACGATGCTCCAACAGTCGGCGAAGCCAGGATTCCATAAGCTCCCGATCGAACGATTTCTGTGGAATCTCAAGCTCGTCCAAGATCAGAAATGGAACTGTTTTCATTTCATATTCATAGTCCAGCCTTTCTCTGTTTTTGTGCCCAAACATATGGACGAAATACAGGTCTAAAGGCAAGAATCTTGCAGATATTCCAAGGCGACGCACCTCTTTTCTGGCCGAGGCTAAAACAAGCCGAGTCTTCCCAGTGCCGGTGTTTCCTATGACCAGCATTGATCTTGGCTCGTTCGTTCTATGTGCATTGTAAATTTTGCAGCGATCGAATACGTTCTGGTTGAACGGACTCACTTGGAAAGTCTCAAAATTCGCTTTGTCCCATAAGTCCACGCTCACCTGCTTTTCTAAAGATCGCTCATACATTTGCGCCAGTTCGTCTTTCCGCTTGCGCTCCACAATATCCTCTTCGTGGTCCAGGCATATACACGGAAAGTCTGCCGATTTGAATGTGGAAGGCCCCAAACGAAAAGACCAGATTTTGCCCTCCGCTCCGCAGGCGGGACACCGCTTTATTTCTTCCGTAGGTTCCCAGCCCTGATCCGCCAGTTCCTCAGCCCTTGCCATTCGCTGACACCTCCTTTTTCTGGCGAGCCGCCAGAATAGGCCATGCTTTCTCGAAATCATAGTTTTTGGGGTCTGCATTCACTTGCAAGGGGTCTTTCTTTGTCGTCATTTTCTTTCGCGCCTGAAGTCGGCCTGCGACGAAATCCGCGATCTTACTGACGAGGGTATGGCTCGACCACTCCGGCCAGCCCGATTCTTTCTCTAACCATTCCATGAGTCCGATCACTTGTTCCAGCGTGCGTTGCTCGCGGTAGAGCAGCTTAAAGTCCCGACCCAACCGACTACGCTCTGACGCAGCCAACCGCACCCCGCGAATGCGTTCATATCCCTGAATGCCGCGCCCAATAAATTCCTGCGAGGTCATTTCCGGCAACGACGCTTTCTCTTGGGGTGAGTTGACTTGGGTCTGGCCGTTTGCAGTTGGGGGGGGTGAATGAATTTCTGGGTCAAACCCCTCGCCGAGCGAAAGCGCAGGCGAAGGTGTTGACTTTTCTTCTGTATTTATCCTTTGTGTATCTTCTGTCTTTATCCCTTCTTTACTTCTGTAGTGTATTCCCGATTCGGGAAGTAGGGATTCCCTACTTAGGGATTCGGGAGTTAGGGATTTTCCTTCTTCGGTTGCGTCTTTATCGACATCGTGCGAATAGTTCGTTGGATTCATGGTAATTAGCTTGGGCTTAAAGCCTTCTGCGGGTATGCTTATGAGCGGCTGGGTGCGATCTGGGCAATTGAGTAGCAAGAGTTCGTGGGCCATTCTATATCCTTGAGCCTCTCTGATTTCATGCCATTCAATCAATCCAAGTTGTAAAAGGGCATCCCTGGCTCGCGGCAGGCTATTCTTGTTCAAGCCACTGTATTTATATATAACTTCTAAACCACCGCTGGGCCTGATGGCATCGCTATAGTGATCGCTTGCCCATTCAGTCAGGGCTAGATAGAGCGATCGGACATTCACCAGCAAATTACCTTTGAAGTGATCTCTCATCCTGCGTAATGCCTGTTTCTCTTGCCAGCAGGTAGCTTTGTCTCTGCGATCTCTAATCTTGGTAAGTGGGTTCATGCTGTTCATCTCCTATGAAATCTTGCAGTTGTTTGATACTGTTTATTTCTCTCATGGGAATACCGAAATAGTCTGCAAGGAATCTTTTGAGTTTTCGTTTGTCGCTGTCGTTGCCCTCGCTTGTCCAATGGTGTGATCCGTTATATTCCAGAATGAAGTTTGGTTGAAAATCCTCATCGCAACAAACGAAGTCATATCTCAACATGAAAAATCTTTTCCGTCCGGTTTCATCTAGCGCGTCTTTGACTGAATCAAAATCCATGAAAGAAGCTGGTGTTAATTCTGGAAACACATAGATATAGTTTTCGCTAAGATAGTGAAAAAGTTTTTGCGCTGGCTGAGAAGGGACGACCTGTTTAATCCTGCTGGATTCCTGAATCTCTGGAATTTCTAGTGCCTGATTTATGCCTTCAAGCAAATTTGCGCCGGATTCTAAATCAACCCTGACAATCAAGCCACCCTTTCTCAGGCATGAAGCATATAATTCTTGAGCCCTTCGGGGACTGATTTTCAACTTGAATGCCAGTTGGTTGAACGAAAGTTTGTTCTGCTGAAATAATTCTTGCAAATGATGTTTGAATATGCTCAGCACAAGCAATTCTTGTTTTGTAAAATCCGATTGAGAGCATTTTGTTTGTGCTGACAGAAGAAATGTGTCTTGATTTTTTCTTTCTTCTTGCTGTTTTTCTTTCGCAACTCTAGCTAGGTTTTCTAAATACGAGTTGTAGATATTTTTGTCTTCTGGGTGTATGTTCTTTTCAAATGCTGACGGGTTGTGAATACTGTGTTTTTTCAACAATTCTACATGCCTGCATAATTCTTGATATTGGCTTCTTGACCAGCAGACAAGCCTAGCTCCAGATTGATGAGTGCCAACAATCTTTAACAATCCGGCGTTCTTGAATGCTTTGCTGATGTAAGCATCTTTCGTCAACTGGATGACTTGGAATTTCCATTTCCCTTCGTCATCTGTCATCCAATACTTCTCAAAAATTTCGTGAAGCATACTTTCAGCAGACATACTTTCCCTTTCCTAAAAGTAACCGCCGTCGCCGGGGCGGTTTTGGGGCCGTCCCCGGCGATTTCTGAATGAGAGTTCAGAGGTCAGGTTTCGGCGGTTATTTTTAATTTCTTAGTTGTGAGTTATGAACTCTCATACCCATAGACTAGGTATGAGACGGTCGCCTGTTACGGGGGTGATAGTCGTTGACGCCGTGTGGCTGATTGTATGTGAATGTAGCATTTTGCAGGGTTAATTTGGCGTACTTACCTACCAGCGGCTCTCCGAAATTTGGCGTCCCCACAGCCGCCTATAGTTTGGCGTCCAAACGCTATTTTAATATCAGTTCTGCAATATCCTTGATTTCAAGGATATGGTTACTGAGCAAAAGCACGCCGATTTGATCCTGGTAGCGTTTATATTTCTCTTCCATTTCCTGCAAATGTTTGGCGACCAAATCGAATTGGGTCAAGTTGGTCACTGAGGGAAGCGGTGGATTGAAATTCAGGTAACGTCGGAAAGCTCGTATATCTTTGCGATACATGAGCACGCACAAGTCATGTACGAGCGCGGCCTCGACCTCGCTTGGATAATAGCCGCCGTGGACGTAACCTGCTTTGAATCGTGTGCGTGATTCCCACATATTTTTGCGTCTGTGATAGTTCACGCCGCACCATTTTTGTGCGATCTGCACGTCTGACCCAAGTGTCTCAATCACTTGGGCCAGCGTGATCACCGGCTCTCGCTTGCGTCTAGGCATAACTCACCCCTGAATTTTGCCAGAAAAGTATGCGATCAACATGGTACTGATCAGCGAGGCTTCGCTCTCGGTGATACCATGAACTTGATCGCTGGGGATACCTTGCATGTCCATGATCGCACGATAGGCGTCGAGCATGAACTTAACGCTCTCGGCATGGGTGCGCACCGGGCCGTCGTTGTAATGCCACCTGGGGCCGAAGTCTTTGGCTTGGCTGCCGTTCGCCGCCGCCGCACTTGGCGGCAGCGCTGCGCTGCCATTGGCGTCGGGGATAATCTCAACCAGTCCATTGTCGCGCAGGGTGATTTGCGGACCGTGATACTCAGTTCGTTGGCAGCCTCCCCAGCCATTCTTGGTTTGTGCCGCTCCTACTCTGATCTGTGTCCCTACGAACGCAGCGAAGTCCTCGGCGCGGCCAAACGCGGTGACTTTTATGTCGCCGGTGTTATCTTGCAGGACAAAGCGCTGGCGTGTGTAAGGGCCTTTGTCGCCAGTCTCTTGTGTTTTGGGTTCGGCGGACTTGATCGTAGCGACGAGCGCCGGGACGATCTGCTGCTTTTCTTTCATTGCTTTAACTTCCAAAATGTTCATGCTGTTTCGCCTTCCTTTCTTTGAGATACCATGCGGGTAAAATTACTTTGAATTTCTTGCCGGTTTTGTGACCGCCGTTCTTCCCGACCGTTCTCAGAAACTCCAGATATTCTGGATTTTGCAGACGTTTCTTCTGGTGAGCACTGTTGGCGTGCGGCATAGGTCCTCCTTAGTTTATTGATTGCTCTGTTTTGAATTTGCCTGACCGCTTCTCTGGTCACTTGCAAACGTTGACCGAGTTTTTCCAGGGTCAAGCGTTCTGTCTCGATCCATTGGCCTTTGCAGATACGAAAACCGTAACGTAGTTCGAGCACTTTCCTTTCTCGATCCAAGAGTTCGGTTTCTTGCAAGAGCCACAGAATGACTTCTCTTTTCCGTTCCAATTTGCGCATGTCGATCTCGTGCTGGTCGGGTATTGTTTCTTCGGAAAGAACGTTGTAGTCGCTGTTGTACAGGGATTTCCACTTTTCATTTATTGTTTCAAAGGTAATCATATTCATTGCACGCTTGGCAGCCATGAGGTTCCATTCGCTACGATCTGTTCTGCGTCGCCGGTACTTCTTTCTTGCCACGTCCATTCACCCTTTCCAATCTCAACTCAAACGCGAGCGGCGCGACCAGCTCCCCTCGATCCCACGCTCTGATCCAATCCACTGCGCACTGTGGCAACTCATACGGCCAGCTCTGGACATAAGCGCAGGCTGCGCCGACATAAAAGTGCTCGGTAGAGATATGCTGGTTTAATAACTCGCGCCGGACTGCCAGTGTTAATGGCGTGACTTGGCTGCCGGGCTGACAGCGCTCAATGTCTTCCTGCGTAATCTCGACATGGATAGTCATTTTGGCTCCTTTCTCAAAAAGAGAGTAGCCTTCAGCGCTCTAACTGTTAGAGCGAAAAGGGAAAGGCCGGTGGGGAAAAATGGGTAAACCCCACCGGCTTCTACACAGGGCAAAACCTCTGGTTAGAGGGGAAATCCCTGTGTGACTGGAGGTTATGTTCTAACTGTTAGAGTGCTTACTTATGCGACGGGCCTTTGCCGTGAACGGTTTCGCGCCAGAAATGGTGCGCTTGGGTAGAATGGTGCTTGGCTTTTAGGAACGATTCGATCAGAATGGATAATACCCATAGCGTCAGACCGATCGTAGCGATCCCACCGATTACAACTTCTGCCGCGTAGGATAGTGTTTTCATGGTTCACCTTCTTGATCGCAGAGCGCGAGCGCTTTTTTCCACGGCTCAATTTTCGCTGACATGGGTTTTCACCTCTGCGTTCAGATCGCTGCGCAAGCGCAAATAAGTCTCTCGCGCTTTGCGTTCACACTCTTCTAAGTTTGTACCGTAAAGCGAGACCTTGGGCATTGCCATGCCTTTCGCCGTTGTCTCTATCGTGATACTGGCGGGTAACACGCCAGCAATGTCTCGCAGCACTTCTACGATATTTGTGCCGTCCGGTAGCAGAATTTGTATTGCCATTGTTCTCCTTTCGCTTACTGACAAACTGCGTAAACTAACTGAGCACGAATCGCACTCCACGCAGGCGGTCCGTTCGCAATGAAACTGAACGCTCCCGGTGCTCGGTCGAACGACGTAAAAACTACACGGCTCACTTCGTAACTGTAACTGTCATAAAGGCCAACTACAAGGTCGAGCTGGTAGCAATAACGGGTCACATAAACAAAGCCATGCACGACGGCCTGGGGTGGGTAGTCAGCGATCGTTTGGAACTGTAGGCTCTCGACAATCACAGGATCGCCATAGGTCGGCGGTGGACTTGTGACGGCGTATCTTACTGGGATACCGAGCGCTATCAAGAGCGCGAGTATCAGCAGCAAAATAATTTGCTGGTAAGCATTAAGCATATTTATATCCCTTCCTCCTCGTCGGTCTTCTCTTGACATTCTTTCTTTACCGCTTGCCAGAGGTCGAACAAAATAAGACTTTGCATAGAGAATTCATCTACGGTCCTATTATCCGATAAGAGCTTATCTAAGTGTTTGTACTTTTCAAAGACTTCTCGCACGGTCATAGTTCGTCCTCCCTATTCTAGTCGATATACAGCGTAATCTCTCGCTCTTCGTGATCTTGTTTGAACCTTTTGATTGACGCTTTGGCGAGACGTTTCAGTCCTTCAATCGCTTCTTCTAGCGAATCATAAGTGAACTCCTCGTAGTCGTATAATTCTGAATCAAGACTGACTTTGAACATGACTTTCCTCCTTTATTAAGCCTATCTCACGCAGGTCTTTCTCTCCTATGACGCGGCACTTGATTAGTCTGAATTTCCCGTCAGTTGCAACAGGTATGCAAGCAATATCCTTTGCCGTAAACTCTACAATCAGAATGCGATAACCTTCTTTCCATTCTTTGATACACCAGTCGAGCGTTGCGACATTAATCCCTTTGCCGCATTGCACAAACTCATCTTTGTCGATGTCCTTTACTGAGATTGTCTTGCCTTTTTTGTAAACAACTTCTCCATTAAATGGTCCTTCACCGTTTTCTTTTACGAGCTTGTAAACTCTTATCTTGCCGGGCTGATCGAGCAAAATGAGTAATGGCGTAACTGCATACTTGTTCAAGTTTTTCGCGCCTTGCAGATTAGCGCCTTGCAGATAAGCGCGTTGCAGATCAGCGTCTTGCAGATTAACGTCTCGCAGATAAGCGCGTTGCAGATCAGCGTCTTGCAGATTAACGTCTCGCAGATAAGCGTCTCGCAGATAAGCGCGTTGTTTGACCGCCGCCTCGACTGCCAATTTGATCGTTTCGGTTTCAAAACTGAAAAGAATTTTGCCAGTGAGCCAAGAATTTATTTCAAACTTCATAACTTCCCTTCTCTAGAATGTGCCTACATAGGCGTCTGCTAACTGTTGTTCTCTCATGCCGATTTCTACGATCTGCAAGAAGGTCGCTTCAAGGCATCGCGCCGCCGTGAGATAGGCGTCAAACTTGTCTAGGTCTCCTTCTTCCCAGTCTGGCCACTTACCCAAAAGCTCTTCTTGCACGGACTCGCAAAACTTGATCTTGGCGCTGAGTTTATAGAGGATCATAAACTCCCTTCTGCCTTGGCTATTGCGGTTTTTGCCTGCTCCCACACTTTGTCGGGCCTGTGTTTGTTGGGTAGCGTGCATAATTCTTTGAGAGCTACTAATAACTCCGGCGCGGCAGCTAGTAAATGGTTGTTTGCCTCATACTCTTCTGGCGTCACGGTAGTTTGTCGATAGAGTAGAGCGATCACTACCCCGTTCGTTCTGATGCACGGTTTGTAATACTTGCCGCTTGAGTCATATTCCCACGGTCCTGGTGTAAACTTTGTGTTCATGGTATGGCCTCCTTTGTGTTTTTAGGAAATTCTGAGCAACGCATGATCTTGGACTTTTTTTGGCAACTGTGAAAACGTTATTCCCTTACCTAAATGGCCGCCTAATTCGCATGGCACCCAATTACTTACTCCTTGTGGCGAGTCGCAGTTTTGGCTAAGCGTCAGTCCTAGCCAGTAACCCCCAGCTTTTTGGTTGGTAATCAGCGTATATCGGTCTACTGTAACGCCGCCATTGTCAAAAACGTATAGTACCCTCACGACTTACCCCCTTGTAGGATTTTCATGTTTTGTTCAGCTATCGTTAAGTCAGTCTTGGCTTTGGTGAGACTGACGCGGGTTTGGGTTTCACTATTCAGAATAGCGACGCAACGCGCCAAAGCGCTTAAAGACTTGTGCGTGTAGTCATAACAGACTGCTCTTTCTAATCTGCCGACTTGACCCCATATGAAAAACCAAGACTCGCTATTGTTATCGGGTTTGGTGGCGCGAGCAAAGGTCGCGCCTAGTTTGCTATCAGGCACGCTTGAGTAGTCTCTTAGGTCTACATAGCGTCCCATTTGCACTTGATAAAACTGAGTCGCTTGATCGTAGAACTTTAACGCCAAACGCATTCGCTTTTTGCAGTGTGCGCTGGGTGTTTCTTGCGCTTCGGTCGCTAATGCAATAATGCTTTCGGGCAAGCGTGGACGTAACGAGCTTGCAAGATCAACTGCAATCTTTCGATCCTCTTGCGCTTTCCCCAAAACTAAAGTGATTTCTTTCAGTGCAAACAAGAGACCATACCACTTTGCTTCAGCGCGGCGCAAGCGCTGTAAGTTCGGCGACATGGCTTTCACTCGTTCAATCTCTTTGAGTTTGTTTTCGTAATCAACTATGACTGCTCGCTCGTGCTCTATTTTCTCTTGGATTTTGGCAAGGTTGCGTATGTGCTTTTGCTCTTTGTTGAGCGCGCTGACGCTCTTGGCTTTGGCGATATAGTCAGCGATAGATTCAAATGCGATAAAAGGCATGTTATCGGGCTTGCAATTCCCTACCGAGAGCGTGAATTTTGCCTCGATCCCGTATCCCTTTGGCGTCGCCATGACTTTGGCTTGATCGAGGGCGCTGTAGTCAAGCTCTACAGAGTGCACTGAATCGGAAAACAGAGCTTGATACTTGCTAATGAGTAGAGAGGGTATGATCGCACCGTCGTCAAGCACAATAGCCTTAAATTCTTTTAAGGCTTTGGCGGGTGTCTTTTTCTTCAGCTCAGCAAAGAAACTTTTTGGATAGGTGGCGCACTGCATTTTGAAACCTCCTAAAGAAAATAGACCCGTTGAACCGGGTCTTGTTATGCGGGTCTAACGGTTAGACGTGACTTAGTGTCGAGTAGTGGTGTTGTTGCTTTTGGGTAGTCACTTGATCGTAAGCGCATCGTTCGCAAAGATAAAAGAAACTGACACCTTTTTGTGCGCCAGTGTCCCAATACCAATGCTGACAGTATTTTGCGCTTGTCTCACGGCAGCGACTGCATCGAATACGTTCACGATCTTTAGGTTGAATCGTATGCCATGCCTGCCTCATAAATTCACCCCTTGCACTTATTGAACGTTTGCCAGTGCCTTTGCGCTCGTCGCCGTTGCCGATTGCTCGGCCTAAAAGCCTGTCTCTTGTCCTTCTCACGCTCGATCGCCTTACATGCTCGCGTGCCGGTCAGATCGCTCTTGAAAAAGTTCTGACCTATGTTGACGGCTGTGCGCTCAGTAACGTCCCGTCCGCTTGTGACCGGCGACGGTCTCGGATTGATCGGAAATCTCAATGATCCCTTACCCGTCGAAGGGATTATGATTTGACGTGCAATCTTCGCTGCATAGCTCAATCTGCTCACGCCTTTTTCGTTTGAATTCATAATTTTTGCTCCTGAATATAACTTTTGTTGTGGATGATTCTACTGATAGCGGCCTGATCTACCCCGAAATTGTTTGACAATTCAGCCTGGGAGATATTCCCTTGCTGATAAAGCCAACGGATTTGATCGGCTTGACTTTGTGTTAATTTAGCGTTGGGGCCTTTCTCCCCTTTTTGCTTTAGACTTTGATGTCTCCCTTTGTTTAGCGAATCCCTTTGATTGTCTTTGGCAATCCCTAAAAATAAATGATCTGGATTTACGCAAAGACCGTTGTCGCAGCGATGGCAGACGTGCAACCCCTCTGGGATTGGTCCGTGTAACCATTCCCAGACAAGTCTGTGCGCCCGCTTTCCTCTCCCTTTTATAGCAAATTGGCCGTATTCCCTATGCGGTCCCGTTCTTGCTCCCTTCCATATCCAACACGAACCAGACTTGTCTACCCTTGACCAAAATGTTTTAACCGGGTCAGGATCGTTAGCAAATCCTCTTTTGTTCCGATAGGGATTCATGCTGGCTCCCTTGTCTCAAACTCTTCAATAGTTTGCATCATCGCACGATAGACTCTCAGATCATCCACAAGGCTCTCCGGCGTATCATCTGGCAAATCTTCGATCAGACTCAATGAATCAAAGCGAAAAGTCTCTGTATCGTCTTCAATTGAGACTTTCACTACCGTATCCATCGTCCCATCGTCTTCCAGTTGAACGCTGCGATCTTGTTTTGAGTTCCACAAGTTTATTTTGCTCTCTAATTCAGTCGCTTCGCTCTCCAGCTCGTCTATCTGCTCTTTCGTCACTCTATCCATTTTGTATTCCCCCTTTTTATGCTTTCTCGAAAAAATCTTGCAAATCTGTTTGCGTTCCCTTGAATTTGCTGCAAGGCAAAACGACCAATACCTCATTCCCCTTCCCTGTTCGCTTGATCGTCGCACCCCTACGCCTCAACTTCCCCAAACCGCGCTCTAATCGCACATAGCGCCTGTATGGATTCTCCGTGACCTCAATCAGATATTCCTTCTCCAAATCGTTCTGTCTTATACTCGTTACAATCGTCATTTCAAGACCTCCTTTGTCAGAGACCTTAGTAGTAAGAACATCACCCAAAACACGCTAAGCGCTATCAGATATTCACCCATGCTGTTCTTCTTTCTTCAATGTGCTCTTGATACATGCCCACCTAATCCGCGCTATCATTTCACCCTTGACGCTCTTTCCTGACTCTTTCGCCGTCCTATACGCTATCGCTTTCAAATGAGACTGACTCCCAACACCGTCCAAACGCTCAGCTACGCTCATTGATAGTCACTTCCTTGTTTCTGTATTTCTATCAACGCTTCTCGTCGTTACGTGCCAATTCGTTAATTCTGTGCGCAAGCAGCGCCAAACGCTCAAGATCGCTCTCAACGCTCATTGCAGCCTTTACATGCCTGCATTAAACGCCTCTGCAAAATCAAGCTCGCATAGTGCCAAACGCATGTTGCCATACATGTTTTTTGGCACCCTGCATACATGCGTATATATGCAGTGGCGCTGCTTGCGCTATGTCTTTTCGGGTGTGCACAGCGCCGCGAAGGGTTATGCCAGTTGCACCACATTTTGCGTTGTTGTGTAAATCCTAGTTGTTATAGTGTTATGGCATTTATTCGCAAAGTGAAACGGAACGGGAAAGTTTACGAGTATCTGGTCGAAGGCTATAGGGACGCTGACGGTAAGGTCAAGCATCGCTATCTACAGGCTGAGTCTGTTGCACAACAAGATTCAGTTACACAACAAGAGGTTGTTACACAACAGCCTGTTGTGGAAAAGCCTGTTACACAACAAGCAGTTACACAACAAGTTAAGTCTGTTGTGCAACAAAGTGTTGTGCAACAAGAATCTGTTACACAACAGCCAGCACGTTCCTACACATGCAAGCATTGTGGGGTTCAATCCCTGATTGCTATGCAGGGTGGTTATTGTGGTACGTGCTTTGCCGCTCAGCGTGAAGCTCGTAGACATCCTGTTCCCAATGCAGAATAGCTCTTCGCGTCTGTGCTCTAATCGCGTATCGTGCTGATTCCCGCTAAGCTGTTAAGTCATTCACGCTTCTTTCCCTAACAGTTAGAGCGCGTTGTCGCCGCGCTTGGACGGCTTCCTTTGCCTTTGAGCATTGAGGTTGCACGTTCTCAGCGCTCTTGGCTTAGATCGCTTGCTGGTACTCTCTGTGGCCGTGCTGTGTGCCAGCAGCCCTTGAAGAGTCCTTGGCTACGCCTTGCGAGATTGCGCTTTGCTGTTAGTGCTTGTCGCTTTCTCGCGCAACGTCTGATAGCGCCTAGCGCCTTGCACGCCAGAGGGGGGCTTGTCCCTACGCTTAGTGTTTTAGTTTCGCTTTAGCGCTTGCTTGATCTTCCAGGGCAGATCGCTTAGGTCGTCGATTAGATAGCTCCGCAGCTTCCGCCAGGCGTTGTCGCCGCGCCATGTTGGTTCATTCAGCTTTCTTAGTGCTTCTCTCAGTGCTTCTCTCATGTTGTGTCTCTCCTTTTGTTGCGCTTTCTTTTTCTCTGTCGCGCAACGTCAAAGGAAAATATAATCCAAGCTCTATTTTTCTTTTCGCAGTTGTCCGCTGTCACGTAGACCCCCCCCATGCTTTCTATGCAATTTCTGTGTGGCAGACCTGGTTCCGAGCTAAAAAATAACAGGCATAAAAAGGCAGCAATGAATCTATGCGCATTATTGAGCGATTGAGGCGTAGAGAGGGTGTTTTGGGGTAGTGGGGTACGGGTGAATGAGTTAGTGGGATAGTGAGTGAATAGCGTGCACACGCAATTAATTACGTGAGTAGGCGTGGATAGGGCATTTATAGGTAGTGGGGTTAATAACAGGGAGGAGTTTGGCGGTAGTGCTTAGGTATGGATACGAAGATTGAGTTAGTAGAGGTAAGCGGACTGAGCTTACACCCGGCGGCGGGAATGATACCGAGGATGAGGGAAGACGAGCAGAAGGCGCTCTGGGGAAGTATTAAGGCAGACGGGGTGCAGGAGCCGCTGGTAGTGCAGGGGCCGAATGTTATTTTAGACGGGAGGCATAGGTGGGAGGGGGCGAAGGCGGCCGGGGTAGAGCGGGTGCCGGTGCGGTATGTGGAGTTGAGTGAGGCGGGGCAGGTGTTGTTTATTTTGCGGTCGGCGATCGTGCGGAGGCATTTGAGTGACGATCAGCGGGCGGTATTGGCGGCGAGGCTGAGGAAGCCGTTATCAGAGGCGGCGAAGAAGAGCAGGTCAGAAAGAGCGAACGAGAAAAAGCATGGCGAGGTCTCCTTGTCGCCCCCCGTAGGCGACAAGGAGAAGACTGATACTCGTCAACAGGTGGCTGAGGCGTTAAATGTATCGCGTAAGAAAGTGGAGAGGGCGCTGGCGTTGGAGGAGGCAGACCCGGAGTTGGCGGAGAGGGTATTGGCGGGAGAGGTGAGGTTGAGTCGGGCGGTGAGGGAAACGAATCGGCGGGAGAGGCGGTCGGAGGCAGTGGCGCTGCCTGCGGACAAGTTTTCGGTGATTTATGCAGACCCGCCGTGGCAGTATGACTTTAGCCCAACGGAGAGCAGGCAGATTGAGAACCAATACCCGACTATGAGTCTGGAGGGGATCTGTGCGCTCAAGGTGGGAGAGGTAGCGGCGGAGGACGCGGTGCTCTTTTTGTGGGCGACCAATCCTAAGCTGAGAGAAGCGTTACAGGTTATTGAAAAGTGGGGATTCGAGTATGTGACGAACATGGTGTGGGTGAAGGATAAGATCGGCATGGGGTTTTGGGTGCGCGGGCAGCACGAATTGTTGTTGATCGCTAGGCATGGAAACCCAGTAATTCCCGAAGAGGCGCGCCGACCGGCGTCAGTAGTCACGGCCAAGCGTGGGGCGCACAGCAGCAAGCCTAAAGAGTTTTATGACCTAATGGAGCGCATGTGTCCGGGGCAAAAGTATCTTGAGCTTTTTGCGAGGACCGAGCGTGCGGGGTGGACGGCCTGGGGCAACGAAGTGGGGGCGAAGTAACTATGTCGGTCTCTACTGCGACGGTTCACCGCTTCCAAGAGTCGTTAGATTTCTCTGGCCGGTATACGGACGCGCCGTGGTGGGGGATCGTCTATAAAGAAGCGTTCCCCACGTTGTTGAGTATGGCGTCGGTGAGAGCGGACGGGTGGGCGCAGCGCGGGGGGATTGACCGGGTGCTGACATTGGCGAGCGGAAAGACGCTTTGGGTGGACGAGAAAGTTAGAGAAAAAGACTGGCCTGATATTTTATTAGAAATGTGGAGTGACCGGGATCGTCGCGTTCCTGGGTGGGTGGCCAAAGACTTGGCTTGTGATTATATCGCCTATGCGTTTGTGCCTAACGAGCAGTGCTATTTATTGCCGTTTCATACTCTGCGTAAAGCGTGGCAGAAGCACCGGGAGGAGTGGGTAAAAAGTGCGAGACAGAAGAAGGACGGATTCAGAATGGTCGAAGCACAGAACGAAACTTATGTGACGGAGAGCGTGGCGGTGCCGATTGATCTTTTACTCAAAGCATTATCGGAAGCTATGGTCATTCATTGGGGAAATAACAAGTGAGTGCGTGGCGGCTATTTATTGAATGAGGAGGAGTATGGATTTATACCTCTTGAAGCGTAGGCTAAGGTTTTTCTGGCAGCGGCGGACTCGCGGCTGGGACGACTCAGAGACGTGGAGCTTGGACTGGTCGCTGGCCAACCTGATCCTGCCGAGACTGGAACGATACAGGGAAATAACTTGCGGACACCCGGCAGACTTGACAAAAAAGCAATGGCACAAGATTCTGGATGATATTGTTTTTGCTTTTCGCTATCACGCTGATTTTGAAAAACACACTGCTGAATACTGGAAGAAGCATGGTAAGAGGGTGGAGCGCGGGATGCAATTATTCGCTGAGTGGTATGGTGCGTTGTGGTGGTGAGGAGTATGCAAAGGCTGGCACAAACTACTCTTAAGCTGACTGTGGCGAGTAGCGCCTTGCGCGGGTTATCCCTGCGACTCAGCAGCCAGCACGCCAGCCTAATGAAAGGATCAGAATGTTATGCCAAAGGTAACAGATTATAAACGAGAATCCCCGACGGTTGGTTTGAGGACTAAATACAAGTTCGTCCTCAAAATAAAATATCAAGACGGTCATCAGCGCGAGACGGAAGCCTTCTCAAATACCGTAGACGATGCTTTGTTCCAGGCATTCGGAAGCAGGTGGGGAGAGAACAATCTCCCTGTAGAAGTGCGGATAGTTTCTGTAAAGGCAATGGAATATGCTTAAACTCACGCCAGAGGAACGAGCACAGAAGGCGTCCTATCTGATCGAGCGTTTTGCGATGGGTAGAACTGACATCGAAAACGTGGTGCGTCAAGCCATCTGCGAAGCCGAAGAGCAAACCCGCGCAGAAGAACGTGAAACATGTCTTCTATCTTTGCAAGGGTATAGATCGGTATTTAATTCTACAGAACCTTGGGACCAAGGGTTTCAAGCGGCTATTGCAGAAGTTTTGTGTAAGCTTAGAGAGTCAGACTGTGCTGAGATGCGCGAACTGCAACCCTGCGGACACCCCGTCGCCTGCATTCAAGGCAGCGACGAGGGAACGCACTGGTGCTCTGCGTGCGGGGATAATGGAGAGCCATGATACAAATTTCTCAAGAGGCTCTGGGTGTCTCACTGATCTGCTCAGTGCGCTACGCGCTGGGGAGGAAGAGTTACATGCCGGGAATGATTATGGAGATAGTCAAAAACCATGCTCGTTTTATCAGTGAGGGGGATCGTGAAGTGATAGTGCAAAGCATTCGTGAAGCAGCTCGATTCGATCGAGGTCTGGGAAGAGCGATTGACTATGAAGAAGAGTGGCTAGAGCTGGCGGATTGGCTGGAAAGACTAAGGTGAGGATCGAGTGTTGCGTCCCCAAAGGCCGAAGATCCGGCAACCGGCGGCTGCACTCGGCTTCCATACGACGTATGGCGTCGCGGTAAGCCTTGAGCTGTTCATAGCTCATAACGATTCACCCCCTTTACTAGCAGCAGAGGCCGCTGGTGCATTCGGCTTGCCACTGGCAGAGGGTGATTCGCGTGCAGCCGCTTTTTCACTTTATCAGGGAGGTGATACCCGCGACAAACAACAATCTCGTCGTGCAACACGTTCGTCGTCCTAAAAGCCAAGAGCGCGAATAGAGATCGCGCTCCTGGGTACAACAGTTCAACATATCACGCGCTGGGAGGCGCGTAACATGAACCACATTTCCAAGTATGCAGTTTCGGCGGTCGTTTGTCTAGTGGCGGTTTTGGCTCTATCTGTCGGTATCTCGGTGAATGGCTATGCCAGTTGGCTTGACAAACAGACTCTTGTGACTATAGCTGCTCATCCTACCGACACCATTTACTCAAATGACATTCAACCCAGCAACTTGTTCAGCAGTCGTTTTTATTTGGTATACACTATTATGTCAGCGTATGCACCAGACCCGCAAGGGGTAAGAACTCAAGCCTTCTTCATTACCAGCTCTGACAGTGGAGCGACTTGGTCTTCTCCCACGCTGATATATGATCATGTAACCAATGGACTGGGATATATCCAATGTATGAGAAAAAGGGGTTTTGATGGAAAATATTCTCCAGGGGGATCAGAAGCTACAATCTCTTTGTCTAATACAGTGGGTAATAATACCACTGAGTATGTTCATGTCCTTATCGGTGTCTCATCTCAAGGACCTAACTGTAACTTCTTTGGTAGCTTGGATCAGCAAGAGCTTACTGGAGCCGTGTATGTTAGAATCACGAACAATAATGGCGCTTTCTCCTATAGTGCGCCAACGGCCATTGCAACTCCTATAATGCCGACGGGAGTGACTTTCAGAGGCTATTGTTTCTTTCAATGCGGAGGTGCTAGGCTTGCAAGACAAAGTAACGAAAGTCCTACAGCGATGATCGTTTCCCCTTGGGATGGTACACTAAGCAATGGTGTTCCCAAGACAGGCTTTTTCTTCCTCTATTCTCAGGATAATGGCGCGACGTGGTCAACTCCTACGCTCATAAAAGATGGGAGTGGATCAACTCAATGGCAAGAAGCTGCCGAAATTACGGCTGCAATTGCCTCAGATAACAATGTTTGTATGGTTGCCGCAGGCCTTACTGCTGGGAATACAGACAATGGATTTGATCTTTTGGCTCTTGGTGGTACATTCACCGATATAACGGGGAATATGTCAGTGTTCCAGGCTACTAGTCCAACAGCCAACTATCAATATGATGAGCCGATGCTCGTCAATGGCCGTAATAGTGGTCAATGGATAGTGGCCTATACAAAAATATCAAACGATATATCGACGCCTGTTCTTGTGAACGAGGCTGCATATTTTAAGCGTAACAGTGGTACGATTTGCACAAGCGGCTGGGGTGCGCAGGTTACTTTGGATTCCACGACGAATACGGCGGGAGTTTTCAATAGAACCTCAACTGAACAACCCTTGAATACATCTAACATTTACTTCAACTGGGACAAACAACCAAGCGTTTCCCAATCCGGTCCTGTAGATGCTCGTTATCGTCGCCTTGACGGTTTCGGTGTACTAGGAACGGTCCAGATATTAAATAACGATTCACTCTATTTTGGCACAGATTCAGGTCATAGTATTGCAGGGAATGGGTCGATAGTAATTAACTCATATACCCAGCTTGACCTCGCAGGCGTTAATATGGCTGTAGTCATCAGGAGAAGCAATTCGGGTGGGAGCGGTACAGTCACGCCTCAGATGGCTCGACTCATAGCCATCGTCGATCAAATCTTCCAGAAGAGCGTCAAGTCAGTCTCAATCTATGACTTACATGGTAAGGCGATCGCGCTTGACCAGACATCTGAGGCAATGGCTAAGTTACAGGATCGTCTTGCCAACGGTGTCTACTTAGCGGTCAAGAAAGACATGGAAGGTAAGACCAGCGTTGTGAAAATCGTCATTAAGCGATAAGTGTATCGGTGGTCTGAGGGAAGAAGGCAGTCTCGCTTCTTCCCTCAGCAACATTTAAGATTTTCTATTATTCTATTAAAGATATAACTGCGGACTATGATTCTAAGGTTATTACCATCCTGCGTGATTCCGATACTCGTTAGTATGGGTAGTCTAATTACCGATTTTATGGTCATTTCCAAGGTGTTGCGATCTATCATAGTGAAGGTAAGGCCAGCTCCTTCTCCCTGACTAAAAATGCCACCATGTAGCTCTCGTTTGCGAAGAATTAAGTTAATGTTCGGGAAACATGAACCCACTGCTTGGAATCTTTTCTTGTTTATTTTAATCAATCTTGTAATCTCAAACCAACAAGTTGTATTTATAAGAGTGCCGGACCAATGGCCAATAAAGTCATCTGGTGAGAAAGTATTAGGCTTGTCCTGTGCCAGCAATACCGGCTCTATCTGCCTATCGCCAGTGTTTGGAGCCACGATGCCAGACGTGCAGCCGAACAGAAACGCGACACTTACACACACCGTAATGACAGCGAGTCCTCGTATGAACATGAGAGAGATACCTCCTATGGTAACGGCAGCATTGTATAACTTATCGAGCCAGCCTGTCAAGAGGCGGGAATAACAGAAGCGTTCTTTGAGGCTATTCTTAGTTATGAGGTTAAGCATAATTCTGATCCGAAGAATTATGTTTCCTGGCAGAAAAGTATAATTTGAAAGGAAGTGACTTATGAAATCTTTGAACAAGTTCGGCATGGAAATGGCAGCGCTCTTGGTCATTCTGTTAGGCTGTTCCATATTCGTGAGTGTCTATATTGCACGCGGCCAGCTATCCGGCACCCCCGTCAAGGGGTATCTGATTACAGGCGATAACCTCAAGGTGCAAGAGTTTACCGGCGATCAAGGCTCGAATGCCTGCGGCACGCTCACCGATCGCAGTTACACGATCACGCAGTCGGACTTTACCAGTGCATTTCTGCCAGCGGCGCGGGTCGTGCTGGCTTTCCGCTTTGTGACGTTGCAGCCTAAGAGTGGCGACGTTTCCTACGACTCGATCAGACGCCTTTTGATTAAATCCTCGTGCAGCGACGATCATTTGACGCACGTTGGCACCGCGAACAATTTAGCGGTAGTCTATTTTGCGGTCAGTCAAGCGTATGCGGACGCTCACTTTGGCAGCGCGACCGTGACCGAAGTCCTGCGTGCGATCGGCTATACGGCGTATGAGCTGGTCGAGCACGTGAATGACGTGGATATTTACAAACTGACGCGAAGGTAGGTATAAATGACTCCCGAAGAGCGAGCCTCTAACTTGCTAGGTGAATGGGAAGAGTCTTTTATTGAAGAGCTTTGTCCCCATGACAGGGAATTGCTTATCAGTAAAATTGCACAGCTTTTTATGGAGCTGGACCAACAGTTAGAGTCTGCTTTGGCTGCAATGTATCAAGTGGTGTACGATAATTATTGTGCCTGTCCTCAACCGAATGGAATTGATGTTTTGAATGACATGAGGAAGTCAAGTCCAATGGCTAAGAAGATAGGCACCGGGGAGAATTTATCAATTTGAACACAAAGGGAACGACTCGGCCAAGACCTAACTCAGTTAGGCGTGAACACTCACGGATAGACGGGGATCGCCGCCGCCGCGAGCCCGAAGCCGGTGGGCATGATTGTACAAGCATAAGGCGAGACTATTGTCTAAGGCTAAATCGGGCAGAAAGCCGACCTGGAACTTTTGTGTTCAATTTCATAGATTCTACTTTCAATCTTCCAACAGTCGATCCACCGGACTCGCCTTAGCATGTGCCTCTCTCAACGCCGTCCCCGCCATATGCACATAGACCATGGTCGTGCTAATATCCGAATGGCCTAAGAGCTGTTGCAGGCTAAATGGATCGCCGCCATTCCTAATAAACAATGTCGCGCCAGTATGACGCAGCGTGTGCGGCGAACAACGCACCCCCTCTATACGGGCTTCCTTTGCCAAGCGCTCAATGATCCGACCAATGTTGCGTTGATCAAGGCGATAAACCCCTCGGGTGACGAACAGTGACTCTTCCCCGAGCTGGTGACCTCTCACATGCAGCCAGTCTTGCAGCGCGCGGGTCAGGCGTCGGCCCATGAATACGATCCGTTCCTTATCCCCCTTACCATGCCTGACCCTGAGCGACCGTGCTTGTAGACTCACGTCCGCGAGTTCCAAGTGAATCAGTTCCGAGAGCCGCAGCATACCGTCTAAGAAGGTGAGCAGCATGGCCCAGTTGCGCTTGCCCGTCCAGGTATGCTTCGGGACGGCCTTCAAGAGCGCCCGGACTTGTTCAGTCGAGAGCACGAACGGATACTGGCGCGGGACCTTGAGCGGCTTGATCTGCTGCATGGGACTTTCAGCTAAGTGACCTTCGCGCACCAGCCAATGAAAGAGCGTATGCAGCACTCGCAGTCGAATGTTGATCGTGACTTTCGAGTAGCCTTCGTCGAGGCGTTGTGAGACCCAACGCCGAAAGTCGCCTGTCGCCAACCCTAACAGTGCCGTGTCTTTGTGAATAAACGTTTGAAAATCGCTGAATGCCTGTTGATATGTTTTTAGCGTCTTGGGTAGTCGTCCCTCTACACGAGCGTAGAGAGTGAATGCGTCGATCGCGTCCGCGAGTGTTTGCAGCGTTGTGATCTGCATGATAAAAGACCTTAGACTTCCCCTCTTTTTAGGGTCAGTTCAAGGCCTTTGCACGGCGGGACTCGAACCTGCAACCTATGGCTTGCCATCGCTTCTCTGAGCCGTTACACTAGAGCGTAAAGCTTGCGCCCGTAGCTCAAAGGAAGAGCGACGGCCTTCTAAGCCGTAGGCGATTTCATGTTTTACTAAAAGCGCCTACCAATCTGCATAAACCTCAAATATCCTCACTGAAAGACCTTAGAACTGCCTGAATTTAGGGTGCTACTTTACACTAAGTGTCCCGAACAAGTCAACTCTAACAGTGAGAGAGTTACAGACTACTCTTAGATGAGGTGATCTTATGGAGTCATTGGAACAGTTCAAGAAGACAATTGCGACTGACAACATGGCGGAAGGCAGATTAAATATGCAACAGGTACAAGAGTTCGTTAGCGCCATGCCGCTTGTTGAAGAAGAGGATAATTCTCGTTTACACCCCGCCGATCATGGCCGGGTGCTAAGTCTGGTCAAGAGAGTGCTGGCAGAGGATAGCAGTGTGCAATCTCTGGTGTCCTTGCGCCAATACTTGACGCCGCTCGACTATCATTTGCGGTTGGTTGATTTTAGCGGCGATCGGGACGAATGTGTGCTCACGCTTGTTTTTAGCAACTGGCATACCAATGACACCCTTGAGTTGGCGTGTGAGGATCATTTAGCCAACCAATTGTTGAATTGGGTCTTGGCCGGACACAATAAAATCATAGTCATAGACTATCCAGAGAGCATTAAAATGGACGAAATCGTCATTGAAATGCAGCTTGACCCCTACCAGGACTAGACCAATGTGGAAGAAACCGCCTGCTGATCCGGGGGGTAGACCCACTGGCAGACCCCAGCGTAAATTGGCCATGACCACTGAACGACGCACGGTGGAGATCGGGGTGCGGCTCACCCGCACCGAAAAGAACCGAATGATCGAGAAGGCGGGTAAGCTCGGAATCTCTCTCGGTGACCTGATCGTCTTTGCCTGCGACGCCTACGACGGTCGTAGGGTGCGCCATGACATAGTGAAACAAATGGGGGTCACGAAAGACGACCTCAAAGAACCCGAACCGCCTGACTACCTGGATCAAATCTGTCCGCTTCACCACTTAGTTAAAGACCCGGACACGGGACGCTGCGAGCGTTGTCCGCCGGTGTTCACCGAGCAGTAAGCAGGGAACTTTTCTCTCAGCGCTTGCTTGGCTTTTTTAATGATTCGATTCACTTGGGGTTTGGGTTTGCGCAGGATTTGGCAGACATTGCCGTTCGTTCTCATAATCCCGTCATAGAGTCCGAACGCGAGCACGATCGTATCTCTTTCTTCTGTCGGCTGCTCCTCCACCCAGGCTTGCATTTGTTCGAGCAGCCATTGTTGTCTTCCCTCAGAGTGGGGTGAGCGAAAGTGGTGCGGGTCGGGGAATCGTTCTTCGTCCACTTCTTCTTCATTATTTTCTGATAGGGGTAGGTCGGCGGTGAGCATGGCTCTGGCTTTGTTAGCGCCGGTGCGCCAGTAGCGGCGGCTGTGCTTGCCAAAGGCGTCTTGCAGGTAGGCATACAAATAGGCAATGAAGGAACTGCCTTTGTATTTATTGAAGTGAGCTACCGCTTTATAAGTGGCCTGCACGCCGATCTGGAACAAGTCGTCCTCATGTCCGTACTCTTTGCCGTATTGTCCGGCGGTCTTGGCGATTACTTTTAGGAAGGACTTGAGAATCCTTTCTCTGGCTTTTTCCCCCGCGAGAATTTGCGCTTCACACCGCTTTTGGTCTGCCTCTGAGATAACTCTATGCTGGTAGGCATATTCATTCAAAACAGTTTGCATTAACCTACCATTTTGCACGGTCTCTACCCAGGCAAGGACTTGTTCGTTGGGGGATTCTTGGACGGACGGGTCGGCCAACAACTCTCGAATGGCTTTGCTGAACATAGGTGGCACTCAACCGCCTTTGTTGAAAGATACCACAATTTACACCCACCCTGATTTGTCTGTCAACCCCCGTTGTCGCTCTTAACAGCAAAGGTCCCACTAGTCTTATGGGTGCGATGAGTATAGAAGCATTGAGGCGAGAGATCAACGAAGCGATTGCCACGGCGGACAAAGAGAAAGAGCAGCGGCTCTCTAAAGAAATAGAGGCGGCGCTACGCAAGAAAGAAAAGTTGTTTCAGTTGCGCTTGCAGATCAAAGTCGCCGCCGTGAATGAGGAAATAGAGACGCTGCTCCAGAAGGACGACCTAAGTCCTGAAGACTCACAGCGCATCGCGGGCAAAATGCTTCTATCGCAAGTGCTGTCGGGCGCGATTCAGCCGAAAGACTTAGGGGCGGCGATCCGAGCACTCAAAGAAATTCCAGTGGATAGCGAGAGCGCGGCGACCAGCGGGCCGGGTGCGGTCATTTTCCAAGTAGAACGCAAACCCTTAAAGCACCGCAAAAGGGAGACGAAGCCGCGTGAGACCAAACATATTGTCGAGACCGGAGAAGAAACTGCTGTCGAGCAGCCATAGTCGTCTACGGTGGGTGATCGTCGATGAGGACGCTAACGGTGCATTACTGAACCCAGATCAAGACAAGCTCTATATCACGATCAGCGACTATACGGGGAAAGCGATCGTAAGCCATGCGCTGATGCGCAAAGTTCAGGACGGCATTTACGATTACGAGTGGGATGTGGCCGGTATCCCCTCGGTGCGCTATGAGATCGAGCTGCGGGGTAGCTTTCAAGTTCCCGATCAACTGATCGAGCGCACCTACGAGATTCTTAACCTCTACACACCCCCACCCTAAATGAGTTCCGTTTCCCTCAATTACAAGCCTCACCGGGGCCAACTGCATTTCCATAAGGCGGAGGAAAAAAGGAAATTGCTCGTAGCAGGGCGAAGATGGGGGAAAAGCACCTGTCTGTTGGCCGAGGATTTCCTAAAACTTTACGAATATCCAGGCTATATTGGCTGGTATATCTCGAAGACCTATAAGCAGTTGCGTCCGATCTGGGAAGAGGCATTGCGACTCTACGAGCCTCATATCAAGAAATATCGAGTCACTGAAAGAGATATTACGTTCCGGTGGGGGTCTCGGCTAGAGTTTAAGACCTCTGAAGAGCCGGACAATTTACGCTCGGTCGGTGCGGACTTGATTATAGTCACGATCGACGAGGCGGCTCACTTCCCGCCTGATATTTGGAGCATTGTCGAATTTGGACTCATGGATAACAACGGTTGGGCTAATTTCGGCAGCAGTCCTAAAGGTCGCAACCATTTCTATGACTGGTTCAACAAAGGTCAGGACTCGATCGAGCTGCCTTGTAGGACTTGCGGCGGGGTAGGTTGCGTAATGTGTACGAACGGCGTGACGGTAAAACAGAATTTATTGAAAGACCCTGACTGGCGCTCTTGGCGCTACACTTCGTTCGATAACCCCTATCTCGATCCCGAAGTCATTAAAACCATGTGTCGTGGCAAGGACAAGACGTGGGTCTCGCAAGAGATTTATGCGCAATTCCTTGAGTTTTCCGGCCAAGCCTTCCCGCCGTGGGCTATTTCGCAATGCCGACGCGGGGAATTTTCTAACCCCGCCTTTGGTTACTCTTAACCGATTCTGGGACACCGCTATGCAATGGGGGTGGACTTAGGAAGGGTGCGGGACTTTAGCGCGGTCGCCATTTTTGACCTAGCCAATAACGGTTTGGTCTACCTGAAACAATTTCAGGGGGGCTGGGGTGAGCAAAAGAGTCGGATCAAACTGATCTGGGAACAGTATTTTAAGCCAATCTGCTTTATTGACGCGACCGGCGGCTCGGTGGGAGACCCGATTACCCAAGCCTTACGCGCTGAGGGCATGACCGGCGTGGTCGGCATACAAATGAAGAGCCAGCCAAAGGCGGCGATGATGGACCGCCTGCGTATTGGCCTTGAGGAAGAAGACCTCTCTTGGCCGGATCATGTAGAACTCGAAAAACAACTCTTGGCCTATGAAAAGCACGAGACGGCGACCGGCCTTACCTCTTATGGGGCTCCCTCTGGGGAGCATGACGATCTGGTGACGGCGATCGCTTTGACTTATTCAGCGGTGTGCAGTCGAGGGGGGGGTGCCAAGATCAAGGTCAGCTCGCTCTAACTCCTAGTGCTTCAGGCATGGGCGATAGCGTTAAGAAAATTGTCGTGCAGAGCTTCGGACAGGAAATAACCCCCGCCGATGAGCAGATGCTGGGACAGAAGACGTTCATTATCACAGAAGTTCCGGGTCCGCAGCAGCCTCAAGGACTTACAGAACAGCAAGTCGTCAATTATCCCAGCCAGCGCGAATCTATTATCAACCTGACCGATCTTAACCGGAAATACCCAGAACCGGTCAAGCCTCCCTTTCCCCTGTCATGGCTATCGATCCTGTTCACGAATCACCCGGCGCATTATGCCGCTGTCGAGTTCAAGGCCAAATCGATCGCTTTCGGCGGAATAAAACTGGTAAAAAGTCCGATCGCCACGAGCACTGATACCACCCCACCGAAAGAATTACTCAGATTTTATCACGAGGATTTTAACCCAGACCTTGGCATGGAAGAAGTGCTGAAACGCTGCGAGGTGGATTATCAGACCACCGGCAACTGTTTTATGGAAGTCATTCCCCGCAACAACGGTCAGATCAAGCAGATCAATCACGCACCGGCCTCGACCATGTTGATTCTGCCGGACGAGCACCCTATGGGTTTTGCACAAATGATCGACGGGAAGATAGTCGCCTATTTCCGCCGAGCCGGGGATTTGTCAAGCGATCGTCGCCGTTTTGAGGGAAAGCTAGTGACCGAAATGATCCACATGGGAGAATATCACCCCAGCTCTGGCTATTACGGCATTCCTTCGGTGATCACCAACCTTCGTCAGATCCTTGGTAGTGAAAAAGCTGATGAATTTCTCGTGCGCCAGCTCGCTCGCATGGGAGTCGTGCCGCTGGCCTTCATTTTTAAGAATGCCGACCCGAATGACGTGGAATCGGAAGAATCACTGAAAAAGTTCTTTGGTAGAGAGGTTCAAGGTGGGAAGGCTGTCCTAAAACTGGACTTGCCTCCCGGCGTAGAAATCCAAGTAGAAAAATTGGCCACTGAATTTAGTCCGGCCTTATTCACAGAATATGACGCAGTGGCTGAGCAAAAGATTGCTCGCTCTCATGGAATCCCGCCACTCTTACTAGATATTCAGGGTCGCGGCCAGCGACAAGCCTCTCAGGGAGAACTGGAAGCACAGTTTGCGATATTCCATGACACCTATTTCATACCGCGCTCGAAAGCCTTTAACCGGGTGCTTACCCAGAGGATCAACCGCCTGGCGTTTGGCATTGAGGATTGGAATTTAGAGTTACGACCCGTGAGCTTAGCGAACCTTGCCGAGCAATCGAAGATCGACGACGGCTTACAGGATCGCGGCGTGCTCACGATCAACCAGAGATTAGCAAAACTAGGACTACCCGCCGTCGAGGGTGGCGATCGCAACTTGATAAACAGCGGGGGGGTTCCCATTGACGCAAATAGTGGAATACCTCTCGCGCCTAAACCACAACAAGGGTCACCCCAACCCGGAGCGACGGTCCCCAGTCCTAGTCTCTCTAGCGATGGACCGACTGTACCTTGAGATAAAAGCCTATAACGCTCCCGCCAAGAAGGTATGGGGCTTTGCGAGTATTCCTGTCGTCGATCGACAGGGGGAAGAAATTAAGGCCGAGGCATGGCCTGCGGCCGTTGCTCATTACCTCACTCAGGGCAACCGCAAGATCATGCTGGAGCATGGGAATAAACAGGTAGGCGAGGCTGCCAATCTGCAAATGGATAAGAGCGGCCTCTGGATTGAGGGAAATGTCACCGATCCAGAGGCCGGACAGATGGTAGCGGACGGAAGGCTTAATTCCTTTTCCGTTGGCTTTGATTTTGCGAACGAATGGACCAGTAAAGAGAAGGGAATCCGATCGTTTCACAAGCTTCTGCTGAATGAGATTTCGCTCACGAAGACACCGGCGAACCAGGGAGCTTATTTTCAGGGGTACAAAATGCTCGATCAACAAAAAGTAGAAGTGAATGCAGAGACCGGAGAGATGGTGCTCTCCAATTTAAGCCATGAGGAAATGGCGCTCATTTTGCGTCTCTTCGGACAGGTCGTCTCACCGGAATCAATGCCGGGGGATGCGACCGCGATCAAGTCGATCAGTCTCAAGTCAATGGACGCCGAAGTGAAAGCGATCAGTAACGCGCCGTGGGACGGCTCGAAGAGCCGTTTCAGCGTCGAGGAATTATTGCGGGCGGTGCCGGAGGCGATCGCACGCTGGGCCAGAGCGCAGGCTAAGAAAGAAAACCGGGCCGTGATCAAAGACGATTTGCACCTTCCCTATAAAGAACCCAATGGCACGATCAATCTAAATGGGGTGCGTAATGCGTTGTCGAGGCTTCCGCAGGTGCAGGGGGTTCCTTCTGACATTCTGGCGGAAGCGAAAAAGGAATTAGAAGCAATTTTGGCGAGATACAGCTCGAAGAAAACCAATCCTAGTGATTCTGATAGAGGTGACGCTATGAATGAGTTGGAAACATTGACTAAGCGAGTCGATGAGCAAGACAAGCTCGTGAAAGACCTGAAAGGCTTCGTAGAAAAAGGTCTCTCCGAGCTGCAAACAGGCATGAAGCAGTTAGGAGACACTCTTGGCAAAGAAAAAGCCGAAAAAACCCAGCCGCCGCAGGCCGACGGGGTACTAGTTCAAGGCCTAAAGACGGCGACCGATCAGTTGGCCGAGGTCTCTAAGCAGCTTAAAGAGCAAGGCACGAAGTCGGAGGCACAGGTCAAGGCTCTGGAGACTCAAGGGAAAGACATTGAGACCTTGAAGGCTGCATTTGCTTTGCAGGGTAAGCAATTCGAGGCATTGCAGAAGGCCATTATGGAATACGGTCCGGAGTCCGCTGTGAAGAAATTTGCGGCGATCGTCCCGAACGGGGCGAATAACGGTCAAGTGCAGATGCCGAAGTTAGGCGTTGCACAATAAGGGAGCCACCATGAGTGAAACTTTTTCCACAGAACAACTGGAACAGTTAAAGAAAGCGATTGCGACCAACAACGTAACGGAAGGCAAATTAAACCTGCAACAGGCTCAAGAGTTCATCCGCCTGTTGCAAATCCCATCCGTGTTGTTGGGAGCGATCAGCACAAAATCGGTCACTAACAAGGTCGGGGAGATCTACAAGATCAAATCTGCTCATCCGATCACTCGCGCCGCTGCGGAAGGCCAGACCGTGATTGCGGATACCTTTGGCATTACGACCTCAAAGGTGGGCTACAGCGCCTTAAAGACTCACTCTAAGTGGGGCTTTACGACGGACATGCTGGAGAACACCGTTGAGGGCGCTGGATTAGAGCAGACGCTTTATCAAGAGGCGGCTGACCAGATCGGTCGTGACTTTGAACAGCTCGCCATTGCGGGAGATACGAGTATCACCGGCAATACTGATCCGAATGACCTCTTGCTCAAGATCGACGACGGCTTTTTGAAGCTGTCGCAGGCAGCCGCAGGCTCGATCATTGTGAACGCTGAGGGTGCTGTCCTGGTGCATGGTAAAAAACCCGGTCCCGGCGAGATCACCCTGCCGACAG
>Ga0213917_1000068_pt1 | contig 29254 bp, 25 predicted proteins | sample McNCre117MG_FD_161051 | JGI IMG/M metagenome (GOLD analysis project Ga0213917, IMG submission 161051) | Freshwater microbial communities from McNutts Creek, Athens, Georgia, United States - 1-17 MG | ecosystem: Environmental > Aquatic > Freshwater > Creek | place: USA: Georgia | collected... | reverse complement strand
AAGCAAGAAACGTACCATTGCCATAGATGACTTTATTCCATACGGCAGTAGCGGGCAACGTCTTAAGTGCCCACGCACTGGTTCCATAGGAGATTAGCTTAGTCTTATCGAGTAGCGGATAAGACGCAGATGTGTAAGTGCTGCCATCGCACAGCAGGTAACTTGCATCAGCCGCAAACTGACCTTGTACGATAGCCCCAATCGGCACACCGCCACCACCAAAAATTCCACTTGCTTTTCCGGCCATGATTAAGCTACTTTCATGTAGTAACGTCCAGAGTCAGTACCTTCAAACCCGGTAGGGGAAGAGAAAGGCATCTTGAACTTAGTTGTGTCAACTGCAACAGAAGCGCAGTATGCAATATTAATAGTGCTAGATATAAACACAAATGTATTATTACCATACGCCACTAAACAACCAGGAGCACCAGCACTAGATGGGTTAAGCCAATTACTAGACGTTGCAAGATTTAATGGGCTGAATTTTTTGCCGTCTGGGCTATACAATATCGTAGAATGTGCAGAATTCCAGGATGGGCAGATATACATACCACCTACATAGGTAAATCCACCAACAATACACACGTAGGGTGTAGCGGTAGGCTTCCAGCTTACACCACCGTTCTCTGTTAGGTAACTGGTTGTAGTACCTGTGAAACTATAAATTTTACCCTGAACTACCGCAGGATGCACAGATGGTTGTCCTAACGTAGTTTGATTAAGTACGTCAGCTACCTGCGTTATATAGTATGGTGAGTACCAATTAATACCGTCAGAACTTTTGAAAAAGTTACCCGCTGGAGTTCCGCCAACAGAGAATGGTAAGATAATAAACTCAGATCCAAATACTGCAATGTTTCTTGCCCGCATAGCAGCCGCAGTAATGGACCTAGCAGTCCATGTCATACCGTCGGGAGATGTACTAATCTGATTAGAACCCTGCTCTGTGCCATCCTGTACAGCAACAAGGATGCTGCCATTAGACACACAACCAGAAAACTGATAAGTACAACCTGTTGCACGAGAGGTCCAGGTAATGCCATCTGGCGAGGTGGCCAATGCTCCACCATAACCATAAGCAATGAACAGGTTCATTAAAAAGGTGATACCAAGCACACCGCCAGCTAGTAGACCTGAGCGAGAAGTCCAGGTAGTACCATCAGGTGACGTAGCATAAGTACCACCATCTTTGTTAACCGCCACAAACAGACTAGCACCATAGGCAACACCAGTCCAGTTCTGTGTAGTAGGTAGCGTACGCTGCACTGGCAGATTTGACCCGAACGACTTCATGTTAGTCTTATCCAGCAAAGGATAAGAGGATGCTAAATAGTCATTACCGTCAAGCGGTAGGTAGTTTGGGTCAGAAGCAAACTGGCCCTGAACAATAGCACCAACCGGAATGCCACCACCACCGAAAATTGCACCTGCTTTACCAGCCATGATTAGTTCCACCCATAAGTTGCACTATCATACTGGACCTCAAACGAGATAGTGGCATTATCAAGTGTCACAGCGCCGTATGTGTTACCACGAACCTTGACAGAGCCAAAGTCTACAATCGGAGTTGTCAGACCGCTTGCGTTAGTCACTCGGATACGGTCATTCTGAATCAGGCCAGTCGTAGGCATGGTCAGAGTGTAATTACCAGTCATCACGTAGTGATTACCCACTGAAGCCGTCATATTAGACGTAACCTCTACGATAGGTAGACTGAACGTATACAGCGCATAATTCGTCGTATCAGAGGCTGGATCAGTCGTACCGGCTCCGGCTGTGCGCCGCTGGTAAACCCGGCCATTGGCAGGCGACTTTACCAAGTTGCCGATGGCGTAGGTTGTACCGCTGACCCACAGCGGAGCGCCTGCCGCACTTGCCGCTGTATTCGCTGCAGTTGCAGAAGCTGCTGCGGCTACTGCCTGATTATAGGAATCAAGTGCATTCGCGTATGCGTTCTGAGCCGCCGCGTTGACAAGTGGAACCATGTAGGTCTTCGTCCAGTTGTCCCAGGCAAGTACGCGAGTACCGAACGTGGCCCGGTCATTGTAGTCTGGAACTGCGCCAGAGTCGGGAATCGTTGTGGGTGCGGTTGCCATTAGATGAATCCTCGTACATCAATTGAGAAAACGTCGAGATTATAACTCTGGTAGGTCAAAGTACCAGAGGCTAACCCGAAAACATTAAGACCAGCATAGCCGAATTCATCAGTGCCAACCCATGCGGCTGGAATATCGAGAACTGACTGCACCGTAGCGAGTGCATAGTCGGCCTGCCCGTGCGGGAATTCTACCTTGATTGACATATCGGTAGAAGACCCACGCTTGATAATCGAAGTTACTCCATAGTCATCAGTCTTGATGTAGGAGTAAGTAGTTGGTTTTGCCTGTGAGCCAAATTGTGTGCCACCCCAGGTTGTCGTATCGAACAGCGGTCTGAGGTCACCGATAGCGATCATGCCGACGCCAATAGTAGTGCCAGTGGCCCCCGTCAGTGTAATACTAACTTCGGGGGCTGAGACGAGTGGGATGCTCTGCATAACGCAGCGGTCTAGGATAGTCGCTGCTGTGTGGTAGTATTCCCAGAACCCTAGCCCTGGATAGATGAGGTTAGTTGTTTGGTCGTAAACAACTGTACCACCAGCACCGTCCTTGACAACCACACGGACTGTAGACACATTAGACAGGCCATAGAAAGCGACAGAGTTAATGAACGTAGCCAACAAAATTGTATAGGTAATCGTCGTTGTGCCTGTACTTTTAGTGTTAACTAAGTTATCAAACGCAGCGTACCTTTGAGTAGCGCCAATATCCTGCCAATAGTAACCAAGCTCTGATGCAGTGTTTGGGGCGTTGGTTCTTCCTGTGTGGGCCTGAGTACACTTATACAGCTTATGTGTTGCAGCAAGGTAGCGTATATCTGCAACAGCGTAAGTGCCTGAACTTACCCAGGCAGTTTCTCCTGATGCAGGTTCAGAGATACTACTCGCAGTCACCATCGTACTGTCGATGGTGATTGGTACTAAGACTTTAGGAATAGCACTCATTTATTAACCTGCTGCAGTAAGTAGAGGCATCTTCTGACGGCCACTAAAGGCGTCTGACACCACTGTAAATTTCTCAAGCATTTTGATATTATCCCGGCGAAGCTGGGCAATTTCATCGGCCATCGACTGAATTGCTTGTTCCGTGTCCGAAGACATGCCGCCGCCGATCATACCAGCAGTTGTCCCAGCGTCATAGTACCGGGCTGGGCCAGTAACCTCAAGTTCTGGGCCATTCTCGCCAACGAGTCGGACGCCACCGGCATGCAAACCACCAGAAGCAAATCGAGGGATACCGGCAGACTCAAACGCCGACAGAATATCAGTGTAGTTGTAACCAGTTGCCGTAGCAATGTCGTTAAGACTAACGCCATACTGTTTCGCAGTGTCTGCGATGGTAGCAAAACTAGCACCCTGAGACATAAGATCAGATACACCAGCCTGAATGCTGGTGTAGCGTGCAATAGCAGCAGGGTCAACAACTTGCTGGCTGAACCAACCAGCACCGAAGTTCATGTCCTGGTAGAAGTTGCCATCACCCTTGTGTCCAGAAACTGCACCACCATTCATACCACCAAAACCAGCCACAGGCGTAGAGCCAGTGGTGTTGGTAGTGGCGACTGGCTTACCGCCAGGAGTCTTACTCAGACCCAACAGTGTATTCAGCGCCGTAGACAGGTCAATGATAGAAGTATCAATGCCGTTGGCAATGTCAACGAGCTTACCAGCATACGTCACCATCTCATCCAGCTTGGTCAACTGGTCTTTGGCAGCGTTCAACTGGGCAGTTGCTGTATCAAGTGTGCCCTTAGCACGCTCTTCCAAAGTGGCCAGCTTATTAGCAAGTACCAGCTTAGCAAAGTCAGCATCAGCCTGAGAAGCATAAACACCAGCGTCAAGTCCCTGACGCGCTGCTGTGATGGCCTGATCCAGAACGTCCTTAGACGGAAACACTCCAGAAGCCAGGGCTTGGTCAATGATGCTGTTACCGTTATTAGCGGACGAAGCACCGATGCCAACCTGACCGTACAGAGCATCCGCATTGGTCTTCAATGTGTCGAACAGCGCCTGGAACGTATCTACAGTCGTCTGGGCAGCGGCCTGCAGGGCTTCAAGGCGGATACGCTCAGCAGCAGCAGAGCGATCAAATGCGGCCTTGGCATCTGACAGTTGCTTGTCGTACGCGGCTTTGGCAGTCTTCTGGGCATAGACAGCCTTAATCAGCGAGATGGTGGCAGCATCCCGTACGTCGATCAGGTCATTCTCAAGGCTAACCTGCAGGTCAGTCTTGACGCCCATCAGTACATCAAGTTGGTTCTGCCAGTTGAGGCGAGTCTTGACCGTGTCTTCGGCTGCTGTGCTTACGGTGTTGACTGCCGTAGCAAGTTGCAGCAGGCTGTAGTAAGCGTTGGCGTTAGCAGCTACGCTCAGGTCTGTAGCACCTGCAGCAGCAACCTGAGCCTTATACCAGTCACGGATACTGGTAGAAGTGTCAGGCATCGTGACACCGAGCTTTTGGAACTCAGAACCTAGTTGAGCCACTGTATCCAGGTTCTTCTGCTGAGCAGTGGTAAACAGGTCGTAGTAGTTAATAACTGCATTTGTCAGATTGTCAATACTACCGGCTGCAGTCGCCAGTGCAGCGGCTGTCTTCACGCTGGCGTTTGCTAGATAGGCAAATGGAGCCTTCTTAAGTGCAGTCGTAAATGCCTGGAAGTTGTTAATTTCCTTGAGTGTAGTCGTGACTTGATCCTGGGTCATTTGCTCAATGTCACCCAGTGAGTTGATGTAGTCGCCAATCTTACCGCCAAGATCAGCAGTCTTCAGGGCTTCGATGATAGACCGTTGCAGGTCGGTGGTGTACGCTACCAGAGCCTCTTCTGGTGTCATGTTACCCATCAGAATTTTCTGACTGATATCACTTTCACCGAAAGCTTTGCCGTTAATCGTACCACCAGAGTAAGCAAATGCCTTACCGTTTTTGCTAGACTCCAAACCTGACATCCAGTTGTCAACCTTAGCCGTAGAGCCGAAGGCAGACAGCAACGAGTTAATCGTTGTGATCGTAGCGTTAGTCTGCTGCTGTACCTGAGTACCTTGAATCTCACCACCAGACGGCCCCTGCGATTTGAATACAGTGCCGGTCAGGTTATTCAGGTTGTACGAACCGCCAGAGCGTTGCTCACCGCCATCCATCGAAGATGCGATAGCATAGATTGCAGCGGCTGCAGCAAGATACGGAGAGGCTGCACCAAGTCCCTCAAGCAGGGAGTATTGGCTACCAACGCCGCCGATGACCGTGCTGGCAGAGCCTTCGGCACCCCATGAACCAAGGCCATTCATGAATTGGGAGATGCCGGAAGCGCCCTGCCCGCCCAGCACGCTTGATCCCAGGGTCGAGCCAAACATCGAGGTAGCCATGCTGCTGCCCAGGCTCCCCAACATGCCGCCAGCGCCTCCACCGACGCCCAGGAAGCCACCGGCCACGGACGACAGGCTATTGATAAGCACATCCACCACCATGCGGATAGGCTTACGCAGTTCGGCCACCATCATCGAACGTAGTTTTTGCGTACCAGCTTTACCACCGTCTACGATGGACGTTGTGATTGCATCGGCTGTGCCCTGCTTCAGACGTGCAATGTCTTTATCCATCACCTGGTCATAGGCATTGGCTGCAGCGTTAGCGCTCTCGCGCTGATTTAGTTGTACGGCCTTTGCTCTAGCATCTTCTGCAAGCTTTACTGAAGTTTCAAGCATCTGCAGCTTATCAAGCATACGCTCGTTAGCCATGTTGCCATTCTTCTTGGCTTCTTCTTGGAAGTCAGCCATCGTCTGCTGGTTCTTCTTGATCTGGTCGTCAAGCTTAGCCATCGTTTCAATCTGCGCCTGTGTGGACGACAGAGTAGCCTCAGCAGCAGCTTTTTCAGCTACGATGAACGCCATCGTAGAGTCAGTCACCATGTCATACTGCCGTGCAAGTCCCATCGTGGCACGGCTGTTGGCGATGTTACGCTCAAGCTTTTCTTGGGCAAGGCGTTGCTCTTCCACCAACTTCCAGTTATCGCCGTAGAACTTGTTGGCAGCTTCCATGCGACGGAAATATGAATCATCCGTAATCTTCTGGATGTGCATATTGTTCTTCTCAGTGGCTGCACGAGTGCGTTCATTGAGACTCTCAAGCTCACTTGCTAGCTGCTTTTCGATATTCGCAATACGAGTTGCTTCTTCCTCTTTTGGAAGTTTAGCGTTACGCACTTGCTGAATGTTGTGCTCTGCACGTTCACGCTCAGCAGCATCATATTTTTCGTTAGCCTCTAGTAGCTTATCATTAGTCTTCTGAGCAATCAGAATTTGAGCCGTAGCAGACTCTTCAAGCATGTACTCTAGGCGTGCCTCGTACGTGCCCTCTGTGAGCATGTGGTTATCATGCTGAGACTGCAGCACCTTACGCTCAGTCTCGAAGATGTTGGTCTTGGCTTGCAGTTCAGCGTCGCCTTGGCGCTGGATGGCTGCAATGCTGTCCTTGATAGCTGACTCGCGCAGAATTGGCTCACGCTTGGACTTGCCTGCTTTAGCGGCTTTTTCTGCTGCTGTAGCTTCAAGTCCATCAGCTTTACCGGGGGCTTTGGCCCGAGCCTGTTCAGCGGCAAGTTTTGTCGCTGCAGCGTTTTCTTCGTAAGCTGCCTGTAGCCGCATACGGTCAATAACCACTTCGTCATTGGCCTGTGCTAGGGCTTCCTTCTTGTCGGCAATGCGTTTCTGCAACATGGCATTTGCCACGCGCTGCCCGCCAGCAAGTGCAGGGCCGGTAGGGTCTGCAAGTTGGCTTTCCAGATCTGATATCTGCTTCTGAATTGCTTGAACTTTCGCTGTTGCATCACCCTGATCCATAGCCTTACGGGCACGGAACTGGTCAACAGTCATGTTTAGCGTTTTTGCCTGCGTGTTCTCATTGATGCGCTTGGTTTCTTCGTTAAGCTTTTCAATAAGCTTATCGGTATAGCCAGAGTTAACGAAGCCTTCGGTAGTGCGTGCGCTATATGAAACCCACGTTTCGTAAGCCATCCAGCCACCGGCAACAAGTGCCAGGGCTTTGCCTACTCCTGGGATAAGTCCGGCAAGGCTGGTAAATACTGACGTTGACGCCGCCCCATTGGCTAGTTTAGCCTTAGTATTAAGGTCAACTGCTACAGTATCAGCAACGATTACGGCAGTAACCATGCCCCACAGAGCCGTTGCTGCACTAACAACAGCAGGCATAGCTGCATAGGCTGCAGTAAGCGCAGCGATAACTCCGATATTAGGAAGTACAACCTCAGCAACACGAATAAGACCGGACACAAAATCCATGATCAGATTCGTCATTCCAACCAACGAATCCTTAAACTCACCTGAGTTAAATAGATTTTTAAGCTGTCCAGATATCGACACAATATATGGAGACATGCCTTCAAAGGCATCAACCATTGTAGCCTTTAGGGTAGCACTTACGGACTCCATCTGCTTCTGTGCAGTTAGGGCAAGCTGTGCTGCAGACTGAATCATGAAGCCTTCTGAATTCATGATTTCACTGCGAATACGTTCAAGCTCAGACCCGAAGGTTGTCCCGAACTCTTTAGCACGTTCCTTTGCAAGTGCCCGCAACTCTACCGCAGGCTTTCCACCACGCTCGGAGAATACGTCAGCCATCTTTTGGGCCTGACCCCTACCATTAAACTTTTCGAGTGAGGCATCTAGTTCGTAAGTCAGAGTTACAAGATCTTTGAACTTACCTGTACTATCCCTTACCTCTAGGCCAAGTTCTTTGAGGGTCTTTGCGACTTTTGGAGTACGACCTGCAAGGTCAACATACATGTTACGAAGTGCAGTACCTGCAGCACTTCCCTGGATACCCAGATTAGATAGCGCAGCAAGACCAACACCAACGTCTTCAAGAGATAGACCGTATAGTTTACTAAGCACAGATGAAGACTTAAATGATTCTCCGATAGACTCTACTGAAGCCTTAGAAATTGCAGCAGTCTTAGAGATTACATCGCCAACGTAGTTGTAATGCTGAGCGTCAATGCTGAAAGCTGTAGCTACAGAAGTCATAACGTCTGCGGCAGCTTTCAAAGAGGTATCACCAGCAACCGAGAAGTTCATCACGTCCTTAATGGCGTTACTGACTTCTTTTGTATTCAGGCCAGCTAGAGACAAAGTCTTCATAGCTTCTGCAATTTCTTTAGGACCAACCGGCCCAGACTTAGCAAGTTCAACTAGTTGACTTGTAAGTCCTTGCACACTTTCGCTACTTTCCTGAGAAAGCACACGAATAATCTGCATTGTATGTTCGATGCTAGACCCAAGTTCGATGACGCCCTTTGTACCAAAGCTAACAGCAGAACCTGCAAACAACGGCAGTAGGTTGCCCCAGGTCAACCACAAAAGATTAAACCCAGAAGCCAAACCTCGCATGGCCGAGTGTACGTCATTGCCGTCCAGGGTTAGACGCTTAAACGAATTGGACAGTGTATCTACGTTCTTGACATGCTCTGGCAGTGAACTTCCTCGCATGTCGAGCGGTGCAGAGGCTTTCTGAACTAGAGCATCTGCAAACATTCGGTCAACCCGATACTGGAAAGCATTGGCCTTGTCGTCGGCTATATCCTGGGCAACAGCAGCCCTCGCCGGTGCAAGTATTTGCAGTTTTCCGTTAGCGAGGCTTTTAGCTCTGGCGGCTCTATATCCATCTTCTGCCTTCTTCTGTGCAGCAGCCATAGCCATCAGGGTATTCTGATAGCGCTCAGATTCCGCCTTTGCCAGCAGTTCTTCCGCAGTGTGTTGCTCATCTAGAGATGCTTTTGCTGCACCGAGTATTTGCAGTTTTCCGGCTGCTAGGCTCGCCTTACGTACTGCCACATACCCATCTTCTGCCTTCTTCTGTGCAGCAGCCATAGCTATCAGTGTAGTCTTATACCGCTCAGCTTCGGCTTTAGCGAGGATATCTTCATTTGCTCCGGCAAAAACTCTATCTGCCCATGCCTGTTTTTTAGATGCCGCAAGTTCCTTAGCGTCTGCTTCCATCCCCGCTTTCAGAGTCTGCGTAAACCGCTGCATATCTGACAGCTTAGGCATACCAAGAAGTGTGCGTGTATCGTCCTCAGACATAGGCGTAGCTGATTTACTGCGAAGTGCCTTAGTTTTAGCTGTTAGATCGTCAACTGCTCCTGAAAATACACGGTCTGCCCACCCCTGTTTAGCCGCAGCAGCTAGCTCTTTAGCATCTGCCTCCATCCCTGCTTTTAGTGTTTTAGTGAAACGCTGCATATCAGACAACTTGGGCATACCAAGCAGTGCCCGAGTGTCATCCTCAGACATAGGTGTAGCTGATTTACTACGCAGTGCCTTAGTTTTAGCTGTTAGATCGTCAACTGCTCCTGAAAATACACGATCTGCCCATGCCTGTTTAGAGGCTGCAGCTAGCTCTTTAGCGTCTGCCTCCATCCCAGCTTTCAGGGTCCGGGTAAAGCGCTGCATATCAGACAGCTTAGGCGCACCAAGTAGTGCCCGAGTATCTTCCTCAGTCATGGCCGTAGCTGAACTGAGGCGTGATGCGATATTCTTAGTACGCAGACTTTCGATGTTACTAAAACTAAGCTTTAGTTGGTTGGCTTCCTGAATAGCCAAATCCATCTGATTCTTTAGATACTTTTTATGAACAGCTTCAACTTCTGCGTAGTAAGTAGAGAAACCATTCTTCATTCCAGCAAGTGTGGAGTTAAGCTTAGTACGCTCATCCTCAAGTTGCTTGAGGATGCTAAACCCAGTAATCTTCTTACTGAGAATTTGCTCGATCTTGTCTACGCTTGATTGAGCTTCCTCAGATAACTTCTTGAAGGCTGCAAGTTTGCCAAGTGAGTCTAAACTCTCGCGAATCTTACTGACGCTGGCCTTATCCAGCTTCTGGACAGAGGCTTGCAATACATCTAGCGACTTAGTAGTCGCCTCTACTGACTGTTTTACTTCAGTAAATTCAAACTTTATATCGTCAGACATATTGATGGCCCTTAAAAATCGCTACGCGATTTTAAGGCCAAATAGCCTGCAGTCAGTGAGACTGCAGGCTATAGCCTATTTTTTGGGGACGAAACCTTACGGCGCTGCCGTTCTTGCTCTTCCTCGCGGTCTTTAGTCGCCCGTTTCTGGTTCTCCCTCACCCAAGTTGCATCAAAGTAGTGAAGGTCTTCCCACATAGACTGCAGTTGCTGCTTACTGTAGTCGTGCGCCACAGCCCACAAGAAGAATTCAGAAAAGGGTATTTCAGCTACACCCCCTGCAGTATAGCGCCGACTTCCCGATAATTCAGACCACACCATGTGTGGCCCGTGCCACCGTTCAGCAAGTTCTGGCCGATTGGCGAGTGCATCTGGCTTCTGGCCTGTAGCTTCCCACACCTCTGTGAGCATCTCCAGGTTGTCTGCCCAGGTTACACTCCAATTCAGCCACTCGATTAGTTTTTTGTGTCTTCGCTATCCTTCTCAATCCGGAAGACTTCCATATCTGCAGCGACCTTATTGACGACTGCACGAAACTCCTTGTGTGCCAACAGTGTTTTTGCATTGTCAACACTATATTCAAGCGGCTTCCCCTTGTACATCACGGTGCCGTCCCAGCCAAGCAAAATCGTTTTAGCCATCACTTCGATGATAATTTCATCGCTCTTAGCTTCTGCAGCATCACCCTTGGAGTCAAGCACTGCACGGTTCTGCTTGACACGCTGTTGCAGCAACTTGATATAGGCCTTATTGTTATCGCGGGCAATGCGGAAATTTGTGTCTCCGCAGCCTGGGAGTTGCGTGGGAGTACCGCCTTGCTCGGCTTTTTCGTCAGTAGCGAAGGCTGCGAATAGGTCAATTGCGCTCATGGTTTTCCTTGGGTTGGTTGAGAAACTGGATTATATAGGAATTCTTTGACGTTTCCTGTTTTTGGTAGCGAGGCTCCAGGCGGGCCTTTGATTGCATCTTCTACTGAGACTCCTGAGCGAAGTCGCATGTACAGTGTCTGGTATGAAAGCCCCGAAATCTCCATCAGTTGATTTATGCTTAGACTGTGACCTCGGTAGGGGTATCTGATTGAGTTTCGCCTATTATCATTCTGCTCTTTTGCAGTAGCCCACATACAGTTCGTCTTGCAGTAATCTCCGTTTGTGTTCAGTCTTTCAAGTGTCTTACCCTCTGGCCTTTGTCCCATGTCTGCATAGAAGTTTTCGAATTTCTCCCAGGCGGGGTCTACGCGTAGTCCTCTACCTCCATATTTGCAGTAGTCTGGGTAGTCTGGATTTCTAATACGCTGGAGCATACTTGTCCAGGAGTTATGTGTAGGTGTGCCTTTTAGCTCAGATCCATCGACTTTAGGCGCACAACCACATGATTTGGTGTTTCCACTTACCAGGTGACCCTTAGCCACACTCTTCTCAGTCCCACACTCACACCTAACCAACATGTGGTATTTACGGTCTGGGTCTAGCCCAATAACTTCCAACATTCCGTATTTCATCGGTGGCCTCCAAAACCCCGAGTATAGCCCAAAACGAAAAAAGTCCGCTGCAGTTTCCCACAGCGGACAGTCTTCTCTTCTCAACAACCAACCGTTAGCCCAGAAGAGAGGGCTTAAACTTACACGACGGCTGCACCGATACGGTCAATGAAGATTGCTTTCTGAAGAGCAGCAGTGCCATTGGTAGAGTCACGCATAGCTGCAAAAGTAACCGTCACCATTTGATCGTTGTCCTTGCCAGAGGCGTTAGACTTCCAGTCCGTGATAGCGGCATTAGGAATGGTAACAATGTAACCATTACCAGCGGCGTCAGTAGACGAAAATACCAAGCTGGTGTAGGTGTTAGCCTTAAACTTGGTAAACAGAGACTTGTCTGCAAAGTAAATGTCAAGAGACAGATTACATGCAATAGTGCCAGAACCGATACCAACTGCACCAAGTGTACCGATAGCGCCCTGAACACGCAGCGTATTATCGAAGTCCAGAGAAACAGACTTCACATAAGTACCAGACACCGGAGCACCAGCTTCCCAGATTGCATTGGTAGCACCAGACACACCAGAATGTACGTCATAGGTAGCTGCAGCAACCGGAGTACCAGGCATCTGCGTGGAGTTAGCTTCAGAAGCTGACTTGCCCATGAAGTCAAAGCTAATGCTGGTCAGAGAACCAGAAGCAATCTTCCATGACATTTTGCTTGGGGTCATGCCAGTATAGGCAATGTACACGCCAATGTCAGAGTTGTAGCGTTCCAGTGACCAAGAGGTCTGGGTAGTACCGTGCGTCAGACGTGCAGACTGAATCTGGATGGATTCACCGGAACTTGCAACTGCAGGGGTATTCGCGTCCAGGGTGATAACCGTGGAAGTTGGTGCGGTACTCGTGCTGACGCGCAGAATTTTACCGTTGTTTGCACCGGCAGAAGTGATACGGAACCACTGGCCCTTCTGCAACACGGTAAATAGACTGGTGCCAGTTGTGGCAGAAGCTGCAGTAATAACCGTAGTGGTAATGCTGGTGGTTGCAGTAGCAACACCAAGACCGTCTGTACCAAACTCAGTGAACACAGACTGCAGAGCAGATTCCATCAGCGGTTCAAAAGCTGCATGGGAAAGTTCAGCGGTAATTCCGCCAGAAGAACTTGCATCAGTAGGAATAACCGACGCGATGGTACGCGTAACGTTGATTTCCTTGCTCTGATCCTTGGTAATGCCATAGGTCAGGGTTTCACCAGTGATACGCAATTCCGTGGGGTTACCCGTAACTGGAATCACGCCAAACGTGGATTCTTTGATGTAGCGGACGACTACGGCGCTAGATGAGGCAAGAGGCATGATGTGCTCCGGTTGGTGACTTTACAAAGTAGGCCCAAGTCTAACGGGGCCGGGTGAGGTTACTGCTTACACTTTTGGTTTGTGGCAATTATTTCTGAGACTTTCGTCTAGCTTGGGTTACTGCCCCGGCTGGTCAGACCAAAAGGGAATAGCGACCCCGTAATATTGCCAGCCCAGGTGCGGCGTGGGCTTCGCCGGGACTGCGAAGTGTGTGCGTACTGTATTGAAGGTTTTTCCATGGAGTTTTGGGACAAACCAGTCAAGCAACTTGTTCGCGTCGGCAGAGCCTGACCCATCGGGAACGACTGCACATAGGTGGAGTTGCCCGAGAATGCGGTGTCTGGGGTTATTGCTGATTTCAAGTTGTTGACCATCTGTGACAATTATCTCTACGGTAAGGAATGGCTTGGTCTGAGTCTTAGTGTCAACAACAATACGATTTTCATACTCGATGATAAGCGTATAGCCAAGGTTGAATCCTGCCTTGGCTGCTTCGATTGCCGTGACGATATCTGTGCGGATAGTTTCTAAGCTCATGATATAAACTTGTATTTCTGACGAAGATAAACTAATACACCAATCTCACGACCAGTAGGATTAACTGCCCTCAGTCTAACATTTGGGCCATCTAGCGTATCTATTAGTTTTCCACCTTCATCATTAGGTGTTATATTGCGAAGAGAAATGTTGCTATTCCATTTTACCGTAGAGATTATCTCTTTCTGAAACTCTAGGTTTTGTGACATGCCATCCATCTTGCCTTCGTACCTATCAGACTCTATACGATATTCCATTCCTCGGTATGGGACAAATTGAGCCGGATGATTTGTAATAACTATAGTCCAGTTAGCCGCAAACGTTCCGGTAAACTGCGGAGAAATCTTTACCGCGTCTAGCAATACTTTGTATGCACGTTCTTGTACGTACTTAGTCGCCTTAGTCTGAATCCGCTTCTTGGCAGAGGCTGTTAGATTCTTCCAGGCATTGATGTTACCGAATCCCATCAGTCTCTCCTGATGTGATGTACCCATGCATCTGCTTCGGCTTCCTTCGAAAGTACACGCCAACGTAGACTATTGATCGTAACATCTGAACCTACGTCAAGAGCACTGGCAGTAACAAGTGAGTAATCACCACTAGTATACTTGTCGTCCATGTTGTTAGCATATCTGTAGAACTTACTAGGGTCCAACATGATAGCTGAAATAGTACTGGTAGTGCCTGTCTGAGTATCGGTGATAGGGTCGTAAGTTACGGAAGTCTTGACGGTAGCAGTAGTGACAGCGCTGTCATCCAGTTCGTCACAAGCTGCAAGCCCAAAGCCTGTTGTTTCCTGATGCTGTCCGCGAACACGATAGTATTTACTTCCGACCTTGAAGTAATAGCCTTTGACAACCGGCTCACTGCTGGAGGTAAAGACGTTCCAGAATGTGTCATATTCAGTATCCGAAGTTGAGTTAACAGTGTCTTTCAGATACATTGCACTGATGTGCATAGATGTACCTGCGGAAGAATTGCAAGCCTGGGCCGGTGTCAAGAGACTTGCAAGACCTGTAGACTTTTTCATCCAGTAGGCCGTGCGAATAGGTAAGCCATAGATACCGTCGCTGTTACCATCACCAATAATCCAGGTCTCAGACAGAAAGTTTACGGCACGTCTTGCAGGAATTGTTGTACCTGGACGTACCGACATAGTTCTACGTTTAGTGATAGTGCCGTCTTTGGCTGCCTCATTGAACGACGAATACTGGGCCTTAAACAGTGTAGTACCTGTGTACGCATCTGTGGCCTGAATGTCATCATAGTGACATGCTACGTCGTAAATTTCTGGCATTTTACTGTCCAGTCACAGGATCAGTACCAAGTCCAGCAGCCTTCGTAAGAGTCGTGATCTTATTTTCGATGGGCGTGATCTTGGTTGGGTACAGCGTGGTATAGATCGCAGCAAGTCTATACTTCATGCTTAGCAAAGCTTGGTCGATGTTGTCGCGCATCTCCAACTGTACGTCATCTTGTCTCTGAAAACCAGCCCTACCGTCTGTCAACTGTTTAACAGTAAACATTGGCAATGAAGTGAGAAGCTCTTTAGCTATTGCGTAGGGGACGTAAAGCTTAGTCAGGTCAATAAACCGCTGCTGGTTAGCTGACGGAGACGGTAGGGCTGATACCGTGGCGAAGTCGGTAGGAAGGTCTACGTACACATCTTCGAGTACCAGCGTAGCATGCATTCCATAGATCGACAGGGAAAGCACTGTATCTGGAAGCTCAGTCGAAGACACGCCAAGAATTGCACGAACTTCGGCGTAAGTGGTGTAGGTAGTGAGAGCCATAGGTGCTGATTGTGGCTCTAAAGATGAGTCCCCAGTCTTGGACTCTGCAAAACTGGGGACGTTTTATCAGGCAGCTTCAGCAGCAGCGGCCTTTTCCTTGGCAATTTGCTCGGCACGAGCAATGGCAACTAGATCAGCAGCAGCTTTGTCAGCAGCTTCCTGGGCAGCAGCCGCATCAGCAGCTTCCTGGGCCTTTGCAGTAGCAAGGGCAACCTCTGCCATAGCGGCTTCCTCTGCAGCGATTCTGGCGGCTTCCTGCGCGTCTGCTTCGGCACGAGATGCAGCCATTGCAGCAGCTTGTTCAGCTTCCCGGATCGAAGGGTCTTCGACCTCGGACAAAACTGGTTGACCAAGTACCCAGTCATTTGCTTCACCGTAGGTAGCTTCGCCAGACTCGTAGCGAGTGCCAGTTTCAGGATCGACAATGGGGTAGGCACCTGCGTTGTGGAACCATTTTTGCATATTAACTCCAGTTGTGAGAAATTTAGAGAAAAAACAAGGGCCGAAGCCCTTGTTTCTTTAGCTAATCACGTAGGATTAGGCGATCGTCAGAACATCAAACGAACGCAGTTCAACGTCACCGTAGGTGCGGTACACAGCTTCACTGTAGTCCCAACGCATTGCCGTAGAACGGCGCAGAGCGAATGCCTCAGAAGCGGCATAAGAAGCCTGCGTGTTGGTCACACGGGTGATAGCCTTGCTGGCGTCCAAAGCCCAGACAGTGTTGGCAGGCACAGGGCCACCATCAACTGCAGCGTCCACGATGAAGAACTTAACATCGTTGCCGAAGCCAATGTTGTTTGCGTTAGCAGCAACAGTCTGGGGGTCGATGCGGGCCAGAGTCGGGTCATAGGCGGTAGTACCAGGACGACCAGTGCGGCTCTCGATCTTCAAGTACGTGTCGATATCACACACGATGTGGGTGATACGGCGGAACTTTCGGTTACGGGCTAGGAACTTCACCCAGGACTTGTGAGTAACAACACCGCCGGTGGCATTGGAATCCAGGCTGGTCGTAGTAACTGCGGAAATCGCACCGACAACCAGATCAGCATCGCCAGAGAACAAGGCCGACAGGTAGTTGTAGACGCGAGAATCGCGCTCAACTTCCATGTAACGGGCGATGGTCAAAGCGATAACGTCGATGGTCAGGGCACGCTGGGCCTTGTCGCTGAACTCAATACCCATCGTGAAAGCAGGCAGAGAACGGATACGTTCTGCAGTGCTGATACGCAGCAGCGAGGTGGGTTCACCAAACTCAGTCGCACGCTGGGGCTTGACGTTCTGAGGACCGCCAACAGTCTGATACGAGATAACAGGCTGAATGAAGTTCTCAGAGTCAATCGAGATGTTCTGACCCACCATCTGGTCGAAGACCACGGTGTCAGTTTCACGATCCTTGGCCAACAGGTCTTCCACGATATCGACAATGGCAACCGGAGCCAAGCTGCGAGCAGCAACGCCGAACGGAGAGCCTTTGTCAGACACGTTGGACACACCGGCAGCTTGATAGCTAGCCTTACCGTCCAAAATGTCAGCCATCGTAGCAGCACGAATGCCGAAGCTATTAGCACCAGGAAGGACCAGACCTTCAGATGCACAAATCTGCTTAAATGCCGAGCCAAGGCTCAGATTAGCCGAATTGTACTGACGGTTGATGTAGGTGGGAACCGACATACCGGCATCAAGTGCGGCCTTATGGATATCGGGCGTGATTTCGACTTGCTGAGTCACGCCTGCGTTGTCAACGAAAAATGCCATGATTTACTCCTGTAGGTTGTAAGCTGGGTTAGCTGTTGGATTAGCCGTCCACGCGGGACAGGCAGATGGTAGTACCGACAGCGCCAGTACCTGCAGTACCCAGACTCTCGACGCGCCACGTAAACGCACCGAAGGTCTGAGAAGTTGCCTTGCACACCTTGGGGTAGGCGGTCAAAGCAGTGCCCTTGGCGGTAGCCGTGCCTGCAACGACATAGTCGCCAATAGCGATAGTGCCAGTGCCAGGAGTTGCTTGCAGGCCGTCAGCCGTAGCGTAGACTTCACCTTCGTTCACAATGCCGCCGACAGAGTAACCACCAGAGGTAGCATTCTCAACAGCAACAATCAGACCTTCGATCTTGTCGCCAGCGGCACACAAGTCGTAGCGAGATTCAGCAACCAGCTTGACCATCTTGCCGGAGTCAACGTCCGACATGTTGTTAGCGGAACCCGTACCGGCACCCAGGCGAACGGCGCGAACCTTCTCCAGGGGCAGGGTGGGCGTGACGTAATGATTTGCAGCCATTTTGGATACTCCTTATTTGGCGGTGGACGAAGAAAGACGCGCTGCGAACAAGGGATCAACCACAGCTTTCACCGTAGTCTTTTCCTGGGTGGTGGCAGCAACACCGCCCACCTTAAACTTAGCTTTGAACTTTTCGCTCAACTCAGAGTGCTGAGCAAGAACTTCAGAAGCAGACATGGAAGCAACAGCTTCTGCCTTGAGGCCGAAATGCAAACCCATCGTCTTGACGGATGCGCGGGCAATTTCCAGCGTGGCATTGGCCTGGGCTGTCAGAGCATCAAACTCTGCAACCTTAGCCGTCAGGCTGGCCTGTGCAGCTTGCAGTTCCAGCTTAGCAGCCAGAGTGTCTGCAGTGGCCTTAGTGACCAAATTAGTCAGAGCCGTCAGTGCATCAGGTGCAGCTTCGGGAGTAGTCGTAGAGGCAGCGGCAGCGGCAGCAGCAGCGGCTTCGTCTTCTGCCAGCTTAGCGGCAGCGGCGGCAGCGTCGGCGGCAGCTTTGTCAGCAGCTTCCTGTGCAGCCGTCTCTGCCGAAGGCAGATCAACGCCAGCGGCCATCGCGGCAAGTTGTTCTTCGGTAAAGGGTTTCGGCATGGTAGTTCCTTTGTGGGTTGGCTGATTATCTGCCAGAGTAGTCGTGTCAGTCGAGGTCTGAGCTTGAACACTGGCAGAATTGGTTGCCTTCGTCGAAGTAACTGGCCGCTTGGCCGTGCTATTTGAGGCTGCACCCAGCTTTTGAGCTTTGGTGAATGCGTCTTCAAGTGTGCCCACAGCGTCAATCAGACCTGCGGCAACAGCCGCCTTGCCTAGAAACTCGCGGCCCTGGCCGAAGTTGGTATCTGCCTGTGCAACAGGAATGCCGCGAGCTTTAGCCATATCCTTGATGAAGATGCCGTACATTTGATTGGCCTGAGTCTGCATGTTAGACTTGGCTTGGTCAGACAGTGGCTCATACGGAGAAGCAAGTGCTTTCTCTTCACCTGCACGAATGATAGTGGCCTTGACACCATTCATCTTCATGGACTCAGAGTAGTCCATATGCACGCGAATAATGCCAATAGAGCCAACGATTGCTGTCTCAGACGCCATCACATAACTGGCATTAGCACCAATCCAGACAGCAGCACTTGCCATCATAGAGCCAGTATAAGTAACAACAGGCTTGACTGCGTTGACACGAGACAGCAACTGTGCAGTCTCCTGTACACCTGCCACAGCACCACCGCCTGAATCAACATTAAGCACAATAGCACTAACAGCCGGATTGGAGACAACCTGTGCAAGAATATTTCGCAGATCTTCATAGCCAAGCATACCGAAGTAGATGCCATAGCCGGCAGAGCCGTTAGACAGGCTACCGGACATGCTGATGATAGCAACGCCATCCTGCACCTGTACAAACTGCTCCATGACTGTGTTCATGTAGTCAGATGCAGCTTGAAACTCCGGTTTCTCAGAAGCTTTCATATTGGCTTCTAGCGTGCGATGGAAGGTGGCTTCGTCGCCTAGCCAGAGTTGCGTTACGGTTGGCATGATCTTGATCCTTGTGGGTTGTGGGTACTCTAACGCATAAGGACTCCGAAGAGTCCCCATGTTTTCTGAGTGTTAGCTTTTCGGCTGTTTTGGCGCGTCTGAAGTGGTACTTTGGCTGATCGCGCTGGTGTTTGACGATGGGTTTGTCACTGTAGTCTGCTGCGGAGCCATAAACATCGTGCCACTTTTTGGCTTATAGCCCGGTGGCGGCAGGTTCCCAGTCAGGGCAATGCAGCACTCTTCATCTGTAATCATACCAAGGCTTAACTGCATCAGCAGACGGCTCTGTTCCATAGCCCTAAACGCTTCAAGCTCAGCTTCTGGCCGCAGATCAAGTGCAACGTACTTAAACTCGACGTATACGTCCAGTCCAAGTAGCCGTACTGCAACTGTAAACGCACGAGAGTAAATCTCGTTAAGCTTCATGCGAAGCATGTTGGCCTGCTTCAGGTACAACACCGCTTCAGTAGACGACGTATTACTTCCGCTACCGTGCCCAAGCACAGTAGGCATGGTCTTAGCACCTGAGGCTAGTTTGCCATTCAGTACGCCCTGGATTTTTTCGATGATAGCCGATGGGTCTTTACCACCATCCACATATGCATAAGCCACTGCATCGTAGGACACAAGTACATCTTCTGGCCCAAGTCCGTTAACGATCTGCTCGATTTGGTCGATCAAAGCGTTCTTGTAGTCGGCAAACTTCTGAGGATCAGACAGAATATCAGGCGGTGTCATCTTCTTGACACGATCACTATCAACCGTAGCAGTCAACCGCGGAAGCACAGCACGACGCAATGCTCTACGTGCAGAGTCTGTAAACTCGATATCCTGGAGCACAGGCTGAATAGCAGCTTCGTAATACGAACTTGGATATACTTCAGTCAGAAACTGATCCACAGTCGTATAGATAATTGTCGGAAGATCAAGGTCGATTTCTACACCGCCAATGACCTGCACAAATCGGAATGCATTATCTTCTTCATAGAAGCGAAACGTAGACACTGGCACCGGATTGAACGAAGCTGGCACTCGTGCTTTATCAAGTGCAACTTCCAGACAGGCTGCACCTTCAATCAGTAGCTCAAGTGCCAGTTGCTCAGAGATAGACTGCAAGCCCTGCTGGATGCCAAAACTTCCGTCAGGGTTTCCCATGTAGGTTACGCGGCGCAGAATCTCATGGGCGGCAGCGGTGGCAGCGGGGTCAATCACGCCGTCCATGTTCCGTGCAACCAGGGTGTAGCGTTCTGGGATACCAGAACGCAACAAAGAACTAGCTGCGCTACTCAGGTCTGGAGAAGTCTTGACAAGTTCTCGTACAACCTTACGACTCTTCGACTGCGATCTTGCAGAAGTCAGTCGGTCTGTCGTAGCGAGTTGACGATCTGTTTCCCGTAGCGCAGCCTTGCTTGAGACTACGTTTCTACGATAGCCAGGAATAGCCACTGCACCCTTGGGTGCCTTCGGGATGGGCATCGAAGGCAGAACTGCAGCGCCCCAGGATTTCAGTGTGTCGATCAGTTTCATGGTATTCCTAGAAAGTCGCTGCGATTCTATCAGGCTTCCTCAACTACTCCAAATGGCTTATTCAGAAGCTTTACTTTCCAGACTGCGGTGTCTTGTACAACATCCACATTGTAGGACTTGAAATCACCAAGGTGGCCAAAAGCTAGATGGCAATTAACTCCACCAGTCCCCTGCTCACATAGAGTAATCAGATTTGTTGGCTCAAGTTCCAAAGTAGGGTAGAGGTGGTAAGGTTTGATATGGTGAACATTGAGCTTAGTCTTACCGCCACACCGCTCACAAACTGGATGTAAAGCAAGGTGGGCTTTCTCCACCCCCGGCCACTTAGGGCTTCTCGCTGCGCTGGGCTTCGAGTTGCTGAATAGACTTGAGAAGAGGCTCATCAATATCCCCGTAAGGTTTAATTCTGGAAAGAGCCAGACGCTCAGCATGACGTTGTTCAATGTCATGCAATACACGCTTTGCCAGTTCTTCATGCATTTCGTCCGAATCAGACTTAATGCATATGATCACATAGGCTAATAGGCCTACTGAAAGGCCTATTAGGGTTAGGATGATAATTCCTTCGATCATGTGGTCAATCGGTTATTAACTGCCTGCGTCAGCGGTGTGCCATAGACATTAATGTCAGTGATGACACCCTGGAAGTTTAGCGTATTATTATATCTCTGACCAACATATAAAGTCGAAGGCTGTATAGTGCCAGCGGGTGTACCGTTAGATGTTACAGTTACACCATTAAACGACATTGACCCACTACTACCTGCAGCAAACTTATTTACTCTACCATCCCAAACTGCAGTTATGGCTTCATTTTGAACAAGATTTCCTGATCGTACGTCAATACACGCTTGAGCCGTAGTGGAGCCCACTCCTAGGCTAATACCAGAAGTTGCACTACCAGAACCGCCTTCTAGAATCATACCATACGCTGACGGGGTATTACTAGCACCGTTGGCTGAATACGTGAACGATGGATAAATACCAGCAGTCGAGCCAGTATTAATCATCGGACAGGTAATATCAAACCCCTGTCCAACTGCCGTAGCTGAAGTCATCGCAAAAGCAAGTGAAACTGGTGCAACCGTAAATGTAATATTTACGCTATAGCGCACAAACACGTCTTTCGGTTGTGCATTCAAGGTGGCTGCGTTAGCAATAGTGGCCACCCCTGGATTTCCACCACCAGAGTAGAAAATCAGGTCACATGCAGTAACTCCAGTCGGCACACGTACATAAATACTAAAGGTATACGCAATGCCAGTAGTAATTCCGTCTACGCCACTGAGCCGTTGAATACCTTCATACCCGTTTCCAGAGACAATCTTACGTAGTTTGACAACCTGACACGCGCTGTTAATCGCAGTTTCAGCCGTAAGTTGCATGCATGTGCCAGAACCGCCAGTAACACCCCATTGAGTAGGAGTTGTGCCTGGAGCACCTGCAGCACCTGGAAAATTAGAGTAGAGTAGCAGATTGGTACCGCCTACTGCAACCGGCTGCGGGTATGAAAGAATATCTGCAGCACGGGTAATTGTCTGGGGTATGAACGAGCTTGGTGTACTTGCAAGTTCGATCTGCGCTCCCAGAAACTCGATTGTTTGTCCTACCGTTGCTGATGAGGGACCGCATCCCAGATAGTAAGTACCAGCAGCAGTAAGCGTTAGTGTAGCTGTAGCCATAAACACATCTGGAGAAATCTTAACAGACTTCCATGCAGAGACTACAGTTACTCCAGGATTTGCTGAACTTGTCAAAGCGCCGGTAGCACTAAAAGATCCATCAGAAATATGCGTACCGTCTAAGTATAGACAGACGTAGGCTAAAGCACTAGTACCAAGTTTATAGTACACACTGATAGAGTATGTAGAAGCCGAAAGAGTAATCGCCTGATTGCGCCTATTCCAGATAGCCCCGCCACTTGCTACAAGCATTGACTTAAACGTAGCGTATTGAGTTCCTGCAGACGATGTACTGCTATTTTCAACCCAGGCAGCATTACTAATATCCGCAGGATAACCAAGTAGGTTCGCTCTGCTTGGTTCATTGAGATAACCTGCCGGTAGTAGGACTTCTCTAACACTTACATTAGAGATATCAACATCACAGGCTGAAATTCTATTAAAAATAACGCTTTGGGTATTCGTTAGATACCCTGAGTAATTACCGCTTGTAGCAATATTGACGAGTATTCCGCCACCACTGTCTTGTAGCTTAGCTGTACCGCTACGCACAACTGCAGTAAAGCTTACCAGATAAGTCTTACTGGCTGACATTGTAGCTGGAGTCTGTCCTACCGTAGCAGCGGCACCAGTTGATGCAATAGTAGCTTTACCATTTGCAATCGAGGTCTGACCGCTTAGTACCCAATAAAGCGATCTATTGCCAAAGTTTCCATCATTAATCTGATCCACCCCGAGTCCAGCTAGAGGCTTCCTCTCTCTGAGTGAAAAATTGTCAATAGTGAAGCTACCTGCTGTAGTTGAGCGAAGACCTACACCTAACTGACCAGTAACAGTAGAAGTCCAGGAAAAGGTTCGTCTCCCAGTAACGTTGGAAGATACATCGTTAGCAAGATTTGAAGTCAGATCTTGCACACCTGTTGAGAAGCTCAGGAAAGGTGCCGACGTGGCTGAAATAATGTCAACAGAAACTTCGTATGTTTTACCAGAAAGTAGGTTAAAAGTCTGAGATACCCGAGGAGTCTGAGCACCAGTCACCGTCAGTATACCGCCAGACACAGCCCCAATAGCTGGATTAGAAACATCTCCAGAATTATTAGCAAATGTCCAGCCATTGGCGTTTGTATCAAACGTTCCATTGATACACATTTCCGGGCCATAGGCTTCGTAAATTGGACGGCCATCAAGCTGTGTATCGAAGTATTGAACTCCGTCTACGTTAGCACCTGAGAATAAGCACTCAGTAACTGAAAAAGTAAAATTCCAGCTATCCCCAATTGTAGCTGTACCCGTGTCTGATCTAAGTGTCAATGTACGTGTAGCAGAAGCTACGTATATGATGGATGCCCCAGATGTGTTAGAGATTACTAACTGCTGAGCAATAATTCCACTATTTTGATCTGCGCTATCGCAGATAGACAGCTGATGTGTTGGATCAACAACAGACCTTGAGTTTAGCTTTGCATAAATTCTATAAGTCTTTCCTGCAACCAATGCCCCAGTGGGTAAAGCAGCAACTATGCCGTATTGTGTAGTAACTACACTAGTTGTCGTAGCTACGTATGTGCCACTTCCAGTAACTGTACCTCGTGCAACATATGGCAGTATACCTAGCTCAGGGCCATAATTCGGACCACCAATGCCCTTACAAACATACTCGCCAGGAGTCTGCACAAGCTGACCAGTAACATCCTCAATCTGCAGGCCATCAACTGTGTAAGTATAGCCAGAACCAATAGCCGTGCTCTCGTTAGCGGAGCCGTCAGAATTCCATGCTGGGTAGAACGCTGGTGCAACAGTCACACCCGGAGCAATCAAAAAGCCAATTCTCCACCACGCTGGATTATCAGGATCAGTAATAACCCAAGAATTAGTAAATCCAGTGGTATAAGTAACGGCTCCAGTGAACGGGTTGAACACCGTATGGGCCATCGTCGCACCTTCAACAAGTGCACAGAAGTCACCAGTAGACGATAGAGGTTTAAGCACTCGCATCGTTGCAAGGTACATCTTACCAGTCACACCCGTGATGTTTCTCTGTGCCCGTGCCCCAGCACTCACTGAACTCTTAGTAACCGTAGTAGCAGTATGCCCAGTCTTATACTGTGTAGCACCTGTGCCAAGTGTGACAGCAACTGCAATAGAAAACATCGAGGTTGTCGTACTCAAGGGAGCAAGATTCTCAACCCGACGCATCCCGTTAAACCGAGCCTCATTAGCCAAGCAAGTGCGAACAATGCCCGAATGGTCAATTACCGTAGCAATAGAATTCCGAGTAAACGTCGGAGTCACATTGCCAATAGACGGCCCTAAGTTCTTTTTCAAAGGTGCGCTAAACTTAGGCTGCGGCATCAGAACCGCGTTCGCACGAGGCATCAACCTCATGCTGCGTACGCCCGAACAGCGCCCGAAGTCAGGGTAATCGCGGTGAACGTACCGAACAAGGTAAGCCCAGCAGGCAGCAAAAGCCCAACCAGCGACCCAGTAGAACTACCCTCAGTGAGGACAGCGAACACCGTATCCTGCAGGATTGTGATGGAAATCCAAGAGCCAGTCTTCGCAGTCGTGTTGGTGATAATGTCAACACCGTTAGACCCACTGCGGTCAACAATGTACAACTCTCCACTTGACCGACCCCGTACAGGAGCAGTCTCTCCAGCCGAGGTCTTCATTGCGATTGCAGTCATGGTAAATTCTCCAGAATTACTGGAGAATATAGCCTAGCACAGTGGTCGGATTAGCCCAATAATCCCTAAGTATCACGCACTTTATGCCTGAAAGACCTGACCAAGCTATCCCCTGTAGCAGCTACCGATGACACTGTGCCCACCAACTTCGTCGCAAGTAACAAGTAACCCAGGCTAAAGAAGCTGTGATCTTCGCCATCCGTCTTCTGCCAGGAATAAACAAGTTCATCTTTTTGGAAAATCTGAGTCCGCTTGAGGCTCAGCATATGCAACTTAAACTTGTCATCATCGACAGACTCTTTCTTCTTCAAGAAAATCTTTCTGTCTTTGAACAAGTCCTTAACTGAATCAAGCATGACCGTACGATTAACCTTCAGCAAGTCCAGATTAAGCTTACCCTCCTCAGCGTCCTCTACTTTACGCTGAGTCGTATACATTTCAGGTGTCTTTGCCGCACTAAAGATCGCACCCCAGGCATTGGGGTCTACGTCACAAATCCCCATAATCAAATTAGTCTCAGGAAATACGTCATGCACTGAGGCCACGACTCTATACTCCCTAATAAGCTCAAGTCGTCGAGACACAAACTTTTGCAGTGGAACAAACTCACGATGTACGACAAGCATCGTCCCATCCTGTGCCATCCGGCCAATAGACACAGTACACAACTGTCCAATATCTGCGCCAAGGAAGTGCACTTCTGAGCTAAACAACTCAGCTTGCACCATACTAGCATCAATATCCTTCTCAGTCAACTGCTCGTTCTCATCCTCAGAAGTCTCCCCAAGCACCTGATTCATCCACTCTGACCGCTTGTTAAACTCCGTAGACGTTCGCACCAGGTATGCTGGCTTAAGGATCTGACACGCCGTAATAGGCGTTACATAATAAGTATGCGCCTCATAATTATCAAGGTGATTCTCAACCACCCACTCAAGTGTCTCAGGCTTAAACTTAGGGTCACGTCCGCAATTTGGACACCTCCAGTGCGCATCTTGCCACCGTATGTCCTTAATATTGTACTTCGTAATCTCTTTCAGGTCATTAGTATACCCAGGCACAGTCATGTCTACATGGTACGAAGGCAACCACTTGTAATTACAGCAACTACAAGTTCCCATGTGTCGATATCGGCGACTAGTCTCAGCCTCCTTACTAATCCCAACCCCAGGTATAGTAGGTGTGCTGAACTGTCTAATAATAGCAAGCTGACTAGCTTGCAACCGTGACCTAAACTGCTTCAACGTATCAGGGTCAGAGCGATCAATTTCATCTGCGACAAGGCAATCAGCACTAACAGACAGCGCCGCAGTCTCTGACCTAGACCCTCGGATGAACAAAAAGTTATTACGAATCTGCTTCAACTCAGTAGAGTCAACATCTGAGTTCAGCATAGACCGCAGTCTAGGACTACCATACAAGATCGGATTGATTTTTGTAGTAGTCAGCTTGATAGCGTCGTTCGTCGTAGGTAAACTGTAGATCGTATTGAACGGCGCCTGAGTTGCCATCGCAGCCAAGTAGTAAGCAATGGTCGTCGTAGTGAGTCCAATCTGAGCAGGCTTCACTGTGTTATTAACACGCGAAGTATCGTTAACAATGTCTGCTTGAAAGCTATACTTACCATGCATAGACATTAACTTGCCATCGACAAAGATGTTCTTCTCAATCCAAGGACTCAAGTTGTGCAGATGGTAGACGTCATTAGCCCCTTCCTGAACCCTCTGCATGTGTTCTCTAAATAGGCTCATTCTGGTAAAGCTCCAGCGTAAGCACTCATAAATGCGTCTTTAAGTTCTGGAAACTGCTTCAATGTATCAATCAGCACAGCCTCAATCTTCGCAATCGTTTGCGCGTTATACAAGTCTGTTTGAATCTTCGTGATCTGGGCAAGAATGCTCACGACGCTGTTCATCGCGCTAACTTTAGCAGATAACCCGACTTCTGGGTCGTTTTCTGAGGCATCAAGTAGGTCTTTGGCCCTGTGATACTGGGTCAATAATTCATTATCAAGGTCCAAATCCTTCAGTTTACCCTTCGGAGCCGTACGTTCAAGCACCTGAATAGCCGGTCTTGGCTCATCAAATGGGTCATAAAGCGTGCTCATTTGCCCACCCGATAGAGTTTTGCAAGCTCAGGATAAGCTAGTTTAGCCTTCTGAAGGAACCTTTGCATAGTGTTATAGCTGACATTTGCCACTGCAGAAGCCTGAACTATGCTGTATTTTCCCTCTAAAATGAGCTTTCCAATCTCAATTTTGTACGCTTTTCTTGCTTCTACTAGTGGTTTTTTGTTGAAAACTTCTTGTTTTCCTGAAAACATGTAGGATAAGTAGCGTTCATGGACGTTCAGTACCTTCGCCAATTCCCGTGTCGTGATCTTCCGCTCGAACAAGTCCTGTTTCTGCTGCTCGGTAATGCGGCTCTGCAAGCTGTTCGGCTTGAGCGGGTTCGGCCTGGGCCATCGGGATGGGTAGTTCATTTTGGAGTCCATTTTGGCCGGATTGTACTCCAAGAGATGGATGTTCAAGGTTTTCTAGCTTTTGTCGGAAGCGCTCACGGGCCATCTCCGCACCCTCAAGCGTGGTGAAGCGCCCTATCCAGTAATATTTTCCATTCCGCATGGCCTGTACTCGATATTGCCCTGATGGTTCTCGCAGTATGTTTTCTCTGTAGGTTTCTTTATTGACAAATGGTGCTAGTTTTCCTTCCTTTGTCACCCGGTATCCTACTGGTATAGGTCCGTTTTGTTGTATGTATCGTACTCGGTGACTGTAGAAGTATTGGCCTTTGTACTTTGTCTTTGTTGGTCCCAGTGGCAGGTTGAGTTTGGCGAATTCGATTTCGGTCATGATTGTTGCCCTCGTGTGAGGCGATTATAGGGTTGCTTTCGTGTGAGGCAAAACGCTGCGGAAATTTTCGCATGGAGAAGGGGAGTGGTGACCAGGCGCTTATATTAGCATTCGCTAATGTGTATACGTCATCAACCCTATCGACTACCCTAACCCGATAGCATTCCCCTATGAGTTGCCTATCACATTTCCCAGTCTGACACCACAGGGTTATCCCTAGTTGACGTTTTCGCTTTCTTGTTTTCACCCTCTCAGTTTCAGGTAATGGTCAATCTGTCAATAAGGGTTTACCCTATTGTGTCCCGTGTTGTTTCTATGGTATTCGCGTGTCATGTTATTGGTGTATGGCGAAAATATTTTTACCGAAGTTGGCAGTTGCACTCTGCTTTATGTTATATTTGAGTTCTGGTTAATCCAGATATGTTAGTTTGCTATCAAATTGATAGCACAGTCTGCCGGACTGGTTCACCCGGTAGACCCTTAACACCGAACCGATTGAAAGCGCATCATGTCTTCCTCTTCCTCTTCCTCTTCCTCTTCCTCTTCCTCTGCCTTGTCCGAAGTTGTCACATTTACCGGACTGGTCCGTGTGACGGGCAAGGGCGTGACTGCCAGTCATAAACTGACTGGCGCGATTAAGAACGGCGCCGAAGTTGGCGCATTGGTGGCTGCTGGAAAACATCGCAAAGCGGTAATTGACCGCTTGGCCTTGCAAGGTCGGGCAGACACGGCCCATGCGCTGTCAGTGGGAAATATCCGGCCAGTGTGCGCGCTCCTGGTCGAAGTGTCGGGTAAGGCGGTTAGCCTGATGGAAATCGACGGTAAGGCACCTTATAGCGAATTCCTGCGGATGGGCGCATCTTTGGCCGCGTTGCCACAGGTGAACAAGGCCGGTAAGCCTACGCCCGCTGCAAAGGCGCTTGATCTGTACTGCGAATATAAAGCGCTGTCGGACGAAATGCGTGCGGGCCGCGAAGCCCGCCGTGCGGAAATTCGCACAGGGATTCAGGCTAACTCTTCGCACGAAGAAAACCGCGCCGTGGTGGCTGCGCTGACTGATGCGGGTTTGCCTGTATCTGAAACCGCAACACCACACTTTGCAGGGGAAACACGGGCGCGTGGCGAAGCGATTCAGGCCGCTCGGGCAGTCGCACAAGAGGCCGCTACTGCCTGACCCTAAGCCCCTATGTGGGGCTTATTTAATGGGCTCATGGGCTCATTAAATAAGCCTAGCGCTTATCCCGGCCGCTAATCTTAGCGCTTGATTTTTGCGGGATGTTCTTTAGACGGATTTTGCGTCAACCCTACGGGCGTTGACGTGAGCCGCCGCATGCTCCCACGGGTTGCATGCAGCATTCCCCTAAAGTTACATCGTGACAACGCGAAAACCCGGACTATCATTAAAAATTCGTCAACGCCTACGCTCGCTGGAATGTTAAACGCACGGT
>Ga0213917_1000067_pt1 | contig 29351 bp, 41 predicted proteins | sample McNCre117MG_FD_161051 | JGI IMG/M metagenome (GOLD analysis project Ga0213917, IMG submission 161051) | Freshwater microbial communities from McNutts Creek, Athens, Georgia, United States - 1-17 MG | ecosystem: Environmental > Aquatic > Freshwater > Creek | place: USA: Georgia | collected... | reverse complement strand
CTCCTGTCGAGCGACGCGTTGATCAGCACCGACATGCTCGCGCCGCCCTCTGCGGCGAAGATGTCGCTCAGGAGCTCGAGCCGCTTCGCGTCGGGGAGCTTCTTGCCCACCTCAGCGAACTTCTGGATCGCGAGGTCGATGCGGCCGCTCGCGACGTTCTCCTGGATCTTCTTGATCTCGCCGAGCTGCAGGCCGTACCTCTGCATGCTCTTGATAGCCGCGCGCCCGGGAGACTCGAGCCGCTGGAAGACCATGCGCAGGCCCGTGCCCGCGCTGCTCCCCTTGATGCCCGCGTCGCTCAACTTGCCGATCATCGCGACCGTGAGGTCGAGCGACGTCTTCGCGTCGGCCGCGATAGGCGCCACGTACTTGAAGGCCTCGCCGATGCCGCGCACGTCCGTGTTGGCGGCGTTCGCGGTGTAAGCGAGCGCGTCGACGACGTGCCCGAGCTGGTCAGCGGGAATGCGCATGCCGGCCATGGCCACGCCCGCGATATCGGCGGCCTCGGCGATCTCCAGCATGCCCGCCGAGGCCAGCGCGAGCGCTTTCGGCGTGGCCTGCATGATCTTCTGCGCGGTCAGGCCCTGCTGGCCGAACATCTGCATCGCTTCGGCGACCTGCGTGCCGGAGTACTGCGTCGCCGCACCGAGCTGCACCGCCTGCTCGCGCATAAGGCGAAACGCGGGCGTCGCCACTTCGTTGGTCATGGCGGCCACGCCGCTCATGGCCTTGTCGAACGCGAGGATCTCGTTCGCAGCGGGCTTCAGCGCGCCGAGCACGACCTGGCCGAACTCGCCAGCGCCCTGCGCCGATTGGCGCGTGCTCGCCGCGAGGTCGAAGCCCTTCTTGACGCTGTCGAGCCCCTTTTTCGTGTCCTTCAGCTGCGCGTTGATCACGCGCATGTTCGATGAGAACGCGTCTTTCAGCTGGAGGACGACTGTTGCGGTAAGGTCAGCCACGGCTCTCCCTCAGCAGGTTTTCACGCGCCGCGAGCCAGGCGATGACCTCCACAAAGGGAAGGTCCATCAGCTCGGCGAGGGAGCCGCAGCCTTCTCGGGCGAGGAGGAGGAGGCACTCGCGCCAGTTGGCAAGAGAGCTTTTCCCAGGAGGTTGTTCACCGCCTGGGTCACGTACAGCGCATCGCGCGGCGTGAGCTCGTCGAACACGCCTGCGGGCGTCACCACCTGGGCTGCGAACTCGGCGAGCTGTCCGCCCGTGGCCGAGCCTGACGCGGCGTCCCACGTGATCAACCGCATGTGCTTCCCACGGAGTGCGGGAATCGTGACGCGCACGATCTCGTCGCCCTTGAAGCGCACTTCGTCGTCGAGCACGACCACGGCCGAGCCGTCGGAGTTCTCGAGGAGCTTCGGCATCAGCGGATCCAATCCCCGCCAAACTTGACGGTGCACTCGCCGTTCTGCATGTCGCCGACCTCGGCGCAGTCGGCGTTGGTCGATTCGTAGACTTTGCCGGTGTCGCACTTGAAGCGAACCGTGCCGTTTTTGAAGTTGCGGATCGCGACGAGGTCGGTGTCCGCGACGTGCACTAGTGTGCATTCGATCATGCCCGGCGTGTACGATTCCTGGTGGTACACGTTGAGCTGGTCGTCGACGGAGTGCTCGCGCTTCACGCCGCCAATGGTGAGCTTTGCGCCAGGCTTGGACTTGAGGATGACGCCATCCATGTCCACGCTGACGCGTCCGGTCTGCTGAGTCGACATGCGTTAGCTCCTGTTCAGCTGAGCTTGAAGGCCAGCTTGTAGCGGCGTCCCACGAGGCCCTGGACGAGGTCGAATGGCAGCTCCACGTCGATGGTCTGGGTGTCGAGAGCGTTGATCTCGGCGTGCAGGGCGGCCTCGAACGCCTTGAGGTTCTTCACGAGGCCGCGCTGCTGCGCGCTCCGCGCGTATTGCTTGATCGCGCCCTCCATGACCTTTGGAGTCACGACCGGAATGCCCACTGGGAGCACGTCGTCGTCGCTCATCACGAGGTGCTGGTCGAACTTCGAATCCGCCTGCAGGATATCGACGTAAAGCCGCCACGTGGTGCGCACGGTGCCGATGTCCAGGTAGGTCGCGTCGGACACGCCCGAGCTGTTCTTCTGGTAGGTGGTGATCAGGCGGTCGATCATGCACGCACCCGAGTAGTCGGTGATGAAGGTGCTCACGCCCGCGCGGAGCAGGCTGTCGCGCTCATCTGCGTCGAGCACGTTGGCCGTGGCCGGAGCCTCGCAGTCGGGCAGCGAAAGGCCCTTTCGCGGCCGGTTCGGCTGCGTGTCGCACGTCAGCGCGTCGCGCGCAGCGACCTGCGCAGCCCACACCCAGGGCACCGTCGGGCTCAGGCCCGAGCCCATGATCGTGGAGTACTCGCTGTTGCGATTGAAAGCGAGCATCGTGCCGAGCGTGCCAGGCATCGCTGCGATCACGTGGCCGGGCTCTTTGATGCTCGGGCCAGCGCGCCGCGCCATCTCTGCCTCCAGCGCAGCCATGCTGGTGCTGTCGGTCAGCAACGTGACCACGGTGTCGTAGCGCTTCTCGTCGAGCGCCGCGATCGCCGCGGACATGAGCGGGTTGGTGGAGCCGTTCGTAGGCGAGGTGGCCACGCAGGTGACGCCCGCAGGGAGCACCTCGGCGGCGAAGGTGACGTCGTTCGCGAGCAGCCCCTTGTGCCTGCAGGTGAGCGTGACGGTGCCCGTGGCGGCCGCGCCGGTCCACATGAAGCGATCGAGCAGCGCGAAAGCGGCCGCGCACTTGGTAGCGATCGAGCTCGCGCTGTCGCCGCTGAGCACCTTGAAGTACACGCGGCGCGAGCCGACGCGCAGCTGAACGGTCTTGTCCTCGGTGGCGGTGCCCACGAAGGGGAAGGTGCCCGTGCCGGCCGTGCCGGCCGCGTTCTCGTCGAGCGCCAGCGCGTAGCACTCCGCCGTCTTGTTCAGCTTCTTGAAGGCGTAAAGCGCCTCGGCGAGCTGCGAGTCGGGCGCGAAGTACACGTCGCCGTCGCGCTCGCCCAGGATGCGCGTGATCACGCCTTGGAGCACCGTGCCGGTGCTGCGGCGCAGCCCGATGAAGAGCACGCGGTGCGGATCGGCCGCCTGCACACCGAGCGCCTGCGAGCCGTCGCGCTCGACCTGCCCAGTGGGCGTGCGCAGCAACGTCGCTTGCTTGAAGTTGACCGCCATGGTCAGCCGTTCCCTTCCGGCGCGCTCGGCGCCGCTTCATCCGTGGTGGCCGCGGGCTCCGCAGGTGCGGCCGCCGGTTCATCGCCGACGAGGAGCTCGACCTCCACGAGCGTGACCTCCTCGAGATCGCCATCGGCGATGCGCCGGTCGACGAAGCGCGACGCGCGCACGAGCTCGCCTTCGGGGTCGCTCGTGATGTCGCTCAGGCCAGTGTCGGGATTGGGCACGCGTCGACCATCTTTGACGCGCACGCGCTTCATCTGCTGTTCGGTCACTGGGCCCCCGATGCGGTGTAGGTGGCGTGCTGATCGGGCGTGTCCGGGCCGCCCATCTCGAAGGTGTTGTTCACGGCCTTGAGCGGGCCGTACAGGCTCGCATCGAACTCGATGTGCGGGTCGAAGACCTGCGTCCACGAGCACGACCACGCGGCGTAGCCCTTGTCGGCGAGCTCGCTCGCCCTGATCGGGTCGATCACGATGTTCTCGGGGCGAGAGACGCCGAGCCCGTTCCAGCGCTGCTCGCGCACCCTCACGGAGACAGAGCTCGCAAGGTCCATCGCGGTGAGCGCCTTGGTGCGCTCGCCGTCGGCCTGGTTGTCCGCGCGCTGGGCGATGCAGATCGCCACCAGCGTGGCCCGGTCGAAGTCGCCCTGATGCGTCTCCTCGTCGGGCCGAATGCGCAGGCAGGTAAGGAGCACGGCGGGCGTCTTCACGGCCTGGTGGTCTTTGTCCTTCTCGCCCCAGCTGCGATCGACGATCTCCAGCTGCTTGAGCCCGGGAAGGTCGACGCGCAGCTGATCGCGGATGGCGCGGAGGAAGTCGCTCGGCGTGGTCATGCGCTCACCGAGTCGTTGAACCAGGCGCGCACGATCTCGCGGATCTCCTGCCGGTCGGTGGGATCCTCGATGCCGTCGACGTTGAGGAACGGTCGGGCGGGCATGTCTTCGGTGCCCTCCTGCAGGTATCCCGCGTAGTGCATGTTCGAGCCGATCTCGACCGCGTGGGTGCCCAGCACGTTGTGCGTGAGCGAGTCCATGAGATGGCCCTGATCGCGGAGCAGCGAGTGCCCCGCGCCGCGCGTCTTCGCGTACCGCTTGCTCCATGGCGCCCAGCGCGCGCCATCGGGCCCGCGCTTGGTCTGCGAGATGCGGTAGCGCGCGGAGTCCTCTTGCTGCTGGCCGATGGCGTCGAGCAGCTGCTCCAGGCGCGCGCTCGGCTGCTCGAGCGACTTCATCAGGCGCTCGAGCTCGCGCGAGCCGATGACGATCGACGCGCTCACATCACACCGCCCGCGTTTTTGCGGGTCCACACACGCGTCGCGGGCACAAAGACCGGCTCGTACGTGTCGGGGTCGACCACGGTGCCGGAGTCGGCGACGCTGGCGTCGATCTTGAGCTTCGCGAGGTACGTGTCGACGAGGCCCTGGAGCCACTTGATCGCGGCTTCGTACGCCGTGCGCGAGTCGAGCGTCGTCTTGTCGCGCGGAGCGCGCAGCGCGTGCATCGCGATGGCGCAGGTCGCGACCTTCACGTCGTCGCCCGGCGAGGTGAGCGGCACCGCGACGCCGATCCGCGCGTAGTAGCTGTCGACCGTCGCCGAGCCCGCGGACAGCGCAGCGTCGCACGCCGCCCAGTTGATCTGGCCGGGGTTGTCGGACGTGCTCGTGACCTCCACGAGCGCGTCGGTGCTCGCGTAGATCTCGAGGTATGCGCGGTCCGCGTAGGCCACGGGTTAGGCCTCCGGCGCGGCTGCGCGGACTTCGATGTCGGGGTCGTGGGCGAGCGCCTGCACGTGGGACATGGAGAGCTCGAACACGCTGCGCAGCGTGAAGCGCGACCAGCGCGTGTTGGTCACGACGATGCCAGCGCGAAGCTCGGGCCCGCTGTGGAGCAGCCGTGCTTCGAGCACGAGATCGGGGTTCTCGGCGTACGCCGCGCGCAGCTCGTCGAACGTGGGCCGGGCACGCGGCTCTTCCGATGCGGCCGCGGCGAGCGCAGCTGCTTCGGCAGCAGCCTTCGCAGCTTCTTCGGAAGCGGCCTTCGCAGCGTCGGCCTCGGCAGCGATGCGCGCAGCTTCGGCCGCCAGCGCCGCCTCAGCCGCGGCGCGCTCAGCCTCAAGCTCCGCCTCGCTGGGCGGAGTCAGATCGCCAGAAGGAAGCTCAGAAGCAGAAGCGTCCGGAGCCGGGGGGGATTGCTCCGCGCCTTGCTCGGCATCGGACGAAGCGAGGGGGATTGCTTCGTCCGTGTCCGTGATCGCGGTCTTCTGCGCTTCCTTCTTGGCCATCTTGTCCTCGTTGGAACTGCGGCGCCCCGAAGGACGCCGCGATAGGTCAGCGCTCACGCGGAGCGCTCAGGTCAGACGTTGCTGAGACGCTGGCCGACCACGACCTTGACGGCCTGGAACCAGGGGTTCTTCGCGCCGTTCGCGAGGGTCTCGACGCCGAACAGGGCCTTCGCCTTGGGCTCGAGGATTGCGGGGATGAAGATGTGCGTGGGGCGCACCATCAGGTTATCGTTACGGGCGTTCACTCGCGTGGTCATGCTCGTGAGGCACGTCTCGAAGTTCGTCTGGTCGAGCGTGTTCTTGCACTTGTGCGCGAGCTGCGGGAGGCCGTAGTCGGCCACGCCGCGCGCGTACACGCCGGAGATGTACTTGTTGAGCTTGAAGACGTTGGGGTCGTCCGGGCTCCACAGGTCGACCTTCTCGGGCTTCATGCGGTCGCCCCACACGAGCGGCTTGATCGGCCGCGACGCGTCGAACAGGTACCAGGCGACCTGGCCCGAGCCGGTGAGGTTCGAGTACGTGGTGGACGCGCCGCGCTCGACCGGGTGCGTGGCATTGAAGAACGCCGTGCCGTCGAGGCAGAGGTCGGTCTCGCCGCTCTCCAGCTTGGCCGCGAGCTGCTGATCGGGCCACGCAGAGACCTGCTGGCCGAGCGTCTCGAAGGCCGCGCGGTAGCTGCCGGACATGTCGTCGTCGATGGCCGTGCGCGGCACGCCGACGGTGTCCTCGAAGTCCTTGGCGGTGATGGAGTACGCGTTGCGCTCCAGCTCCTGGATCATGCGGGGACCGATCCACTCACGCAGAGGGCCGACCATGGAAGCGATGGGCGCCTCGACGGTCTTCGTCTGCATGTCGATGGTCATGGCGATCTGCTCCATGGCGGGAGCAGAGGTGCCGAGGAGGCCCTTGAGGAACGCCTCGGTGAGAGTGGTCTGCGCGGTCTGCAGAGTGCGACGATTGACGGGCACGGCGGCTCCTTACTGGTCGAAGAGGACGCCGACGCCGTTCGTAGCGTCGACCGAGAAGCACTTGCCCGCACGAACGCGGGTGTTGGTGCCGTTCGTGGCGTCGACGGTTTGATCGTCGACGGCAAAGACGTCCTTGCCGATCTGGTTGCCCGTGATCGAGCCGGCGTTGTTCACGAAGTACGCGACGTGGCCTGCGCAGAGCACGCGCACGTTCACTGCGCCGTTGGCGCCCGCCGAGTTGTCGACGGTGCCGTTCACGTTCACGCCGATCACGGTGTCGGTGGTCGACGTGCGCGCGGGGCGCGCGTAGCCGGAGGAGTCCACGGCGACCATCGCGCCGTTGTAGATGGTGACGCCGGCTGCGACGGGAAGGTCGCGGAGGAGCGGCTGCTCAGAGGTCTTGGTGGCGCGGTCTGCGGTAAGGGCGGCCATGGGCGATCACTCCGCGCTGAGGGGTTGGGTGCCGAACTTCGCCGCCTGCTTCTGCGTGTAGGCGAAGGTGTCGACGATCGACTTGTGCGACATGCCGCGCTCGCGGCAGTCGGCGTATGCCTGCGGGTCCATGCCCGCGGGGATCTGCTCGCCCGTCGCGCCGTACGTCGACGTGCTCGGGGGCGTGCCGGCGCCGGGAGCGCTGGGCGTGCTCGAGACGAGCGGCACCATGCCGGGCAGGAGCTTGTCGCGGAAGCTCTCGAAGTTGTCCTTCGATGCCTTGCAGAACGTCGCCCAGGCGTCGCGCTGGGCGGGCGTGAGCTTCTTGTCGACGGTGACGGCGCGCTCGATCAGCGCGTCGACGTCGGCGTGGAAGCGCGCCGTGGTCGCGGCCTGCTCGGCCTGCTTGAGGCGCTCGTTCTCGGCCTTGACGGCTGCGAGCTCGGTGGCCGACTGCGTGCCGCGCGCCGCGAAGGCGTCGGTCTGCTCGAGGATCTGCGCGTCCGTGGCGGTCTCGGGGAGCCCGAGCTTCGCGCACAGCGCCTTGCGCTGTTCTGGCGTCATACTGTTGGTCTCCTCCGAGGAGGCCCACGGCCCTACGCGAGCCGACAGGGCCATCCGGTACTTTCCAATCCCCTCCATGTTCAGGGCGGGGCGGTTCGTGAGCGCGACCGCGAGCACTTGCTGTGCATCCTGCGTGTCGTGCGAAAGCAGAAGGGAAGGCGAAAGGAAGCGGTAGGCCTTCGACGCGACGTCGACCTTGCCCTTGTCGGTCCACGACACGCGGCCCCACAGGCCCGGCCGCGGGAACTTGCCGCTCCCGTCCTGCGCGGTCTCGATCGCGAGCTCTTCGACCCAGCCCGCGGCCTCGGTGTCGCCCCACTCGCTGCGGTGCTCCCAGTCTACGAGCAGCGGAAGCTCGGTCTGCTGCACTACGCTGGCGAGGCTCGACACGATGAAGCTGCGGCCATCGCGCGCCGCGACGAGCGGTCCGAACGGCATGATCTGGATCCAGTCGGCGCTCGTGGCGGCGTCGCCCTCGCCCGACTTGACCGCGAACGGCTCGACAGCGAAGACAGCGCGGACAACATTGCGTCCATCTCGGAGCGTGCCCACGTGCTCGACGTGATCGACCATCGGCGCAACAGTGCTGGCGCGCGATACACGTAGGCCACGTGTATCGCGTTCTCAGCGCTTGAGCGCGAGCGCGCGGCCCTCGCCGGGCCTGTGGTGGAAGCCCGGATCGATGCCCTCCGGCACGAGCTCGACCTTGCCCGTGCGCGGATTCTCGAACGGCTTGAAGTTGAGCGTGGGCGACACGCGCGAGATGGGCACGCGCCGATCCATCACGTGCCCCGTGGGATTGCCTTCGTCGTCGAGCACGGGCTCCGGTTCGGGCGCGAGGATGCCGTCGCCGTCGAGCCGCTTGGCCATGCTCTCGCTGACGGTCTGCACACAGCACTTGCATCCCCAGCCGTTCGGCGGGTAGGCGTAGTTCCAGAACGGGTCATCGATCGGCAGCATCGTGCCGTGCCACGCGAGGTGCTGCTCGCGATGGCGATGGCTCGGGCCGACGGTGTACAGAAGGTAAGGGCGCGTGTCTTTGTTGCGGACCGCGCGCTCGAGCTGCCCGACGGCGCGCGCGGTGCGCATGTTGGTGTCGAAGATCGTGCGCAGGCGGTGCGGCGGGTCGACGTCGGCGAGCTCGCCGGTGATCGGATCTTTGACGACGTGCTTGTCCCACCAGCCGAGCGCGCGCATTGCGGGCTCGAGCTCGGTCTTGAACTGCCCGAAGTCTTTGCCCAGTGCGATCGCGTCGCGAAGTTGCCGCTGCAACTCGCCCAGGACGTCGGTGCGCATCACCTTCGCGGCCGTGAACCCCCAGTCGTGCTCCTCGTTCCAGACGTCGAGGTAGCTGAATGCCGGGCGCAGGCCCTTGCCGTCCCAGTAGTCCAGCACCTCGGTGGGCACCGGGCCCGCTTTGCGCACCTGCTTGTCGGCCACGAGGTCCCCCTCACGTATCTCGAATCACGACGCGCACGCGGCGCGGCTCGCGCAGGACCACGCGCACCTGGCGCTGCACGGTGTGCGGCGGCGCCAGGAAGAGCCCCGCCACGCCGAGCGCCGCGAGCGATCGCAGGGCGGCTGAGCCCGCCGAGGTGATCGCGAGCAGCGCGGAGGCGACGCCGAGCGCACCGAACGGCGCGAGTGCAGCACCGCCGTTGGCCACCACGTCGACGGCGAGCTGAGCAGCGCCGCTCGCGCCGAAGCGACTGAGCGCTCCCGTCACGGTCAGCGTGAAGGTCTCCGCACCGCTGCCCGTGGCTCCGATGCTCGACAGGGCGGCGCCGCCGGCCGCGCTGAACGACGCCTGCGCCGCGGCCGCGCCGCTCGCGCCCATCGAGGCGAGGGCAGCTCCACCCGACGACGTCACGGCATTGCCCGGCGCACCAGTGCCCGCGGCGGCGATGCTCGCCAGTGCCGCGCCAGCAGCACCGGTGAACGCCTCTACGCAGCTCGCGGTGGCCGCGAGCGAAGCGAGCGCTGCCGAGCCGCTGCACGTGAAGGTCTCGGTGGCCGAGCTCGTGGCCCCAATCGGGGAGAGCGCAGCCGAGCCAGTGGAGGTGAAGACGGTGCCCTGTGCCGCGTTGCCAGCTGCGCCTACCGACTGCAGCGAGGCCGCACCGGTGCTCGTGAAGACCTCGGCCGCCGCGCCAGACGCCGCGCAGGAGGCGAGCGCGCCACCGCCGCTACCCGCGAACGTCTCGAGTCCCGGGCCGGCCGCTGCGAACGACTGGAGCGCCGCGCCGCCCGAGCACGTGAACACCACGCCCTGCGCAGCCGAGCCGGACGCCCCGATCGACTGCATGGCGGCCGAGCCGGAGGAGGAGAAGGTCTCGGTGCCCGTCGATGTCGCCGCGAACGAGCTCGCCGCGGCAGTCGCCGAGGCCGTGAAGGTTTCCGCCGCCGTCGCGCTGCCGGCGATGCTGCGGAGCGCGCCGCCGCCGGAGCAGGGGAACGTCTCAGCGCCCGAGGCGCTCACAGCGATGCTTGCCAGCGCAGCAGCCGCGCTCGAGCTGAACGTTTCGCTCACGGCCGAAGAAGCGGCCATGCTTGCGAGCGCAGCCGCGGCCGTGGCGCTGAAGGTCACCGTGCACGTGCCCGAGGCCCCGATCGACGCGAGCGCAGCGCTACCGGTGCTGTCGTCGACGCTGGACGCGACGAACCCGGGAATGATCTGCGAGCCCGTGTAGTACGGGACGCGGCGATAAGTCGCGGCGCGAACCGCAGTGGCCTGCGCCTGAAGCTGGCCCGCAACGGTGGGCGGAGACACGCCGCCTCCGCCACCACCACCGCCGCCCGGCGCCGCGAGCGAGATCATCCACAGGATCGCGCCGGTCGCGCCCACGCCGCCCGACGACGTCACCGAGCCAGCGACGGCCCCCGCGCTCTGTGCGTCGTGCGCTGCAAGCGCACCGGTCAGCGTAGCTGCGTTCGCTGCCTGCTGGACCATGCCCGGGGCCGCATTGAGCGGGCTCGCCCACGTGAGCACCTCGGTAGCCGTGATCGTGGTGTACGTCGCGACGAAGCACGCGACGTCGTCGCCCGCAGCAGCCGTGACCGAGCCCGACGTGTACGGGGAGGCCGTGGTGATGGCCGGAGTGGCGGCGGTGAGGATCGTGCCCGTCGTCGCGCGCCCGGTCCACTCGCCTGCGATCAGCAGACGGTCAGTGGGCGTGGCGCTCCATGCGACGGTGATCGTGACGCTGCCGCCCGTCGCCGCCGGGCGCTCGCACTTGTACATCCGCGCGTTGTAGCTGCTGTCACCCGTGAACGTCTGCTGCGCCGACACGGCCACCCACGTGTTGCCCGCGCTGTCGGTGACGCTCGTGACGGTGGCGGTCGAGTACCACAGCACCATGAGCGCCAGGGCGCTGTCAGATCCGCCCGTGACCGTCAGGGCGACGGTCGAGGCGTTGAGGGCGAGACTGGAGTGAGCGAGCGCCATGCCGTCAGCTCCCCGGCGCAGAAAGATTGAGGGACGCGTCGTCGATCACGAGCAGATTTCCGTTCGTGTTCGGCGCGGTGAAGGAGCGCGAGCCGCTCGTCGCGTACGTGCCGATCAGCGTGCCCACGCCCGTGGTCGAGTCGTACCACCAGCACTTTGCGCTCGAGCCGGACACTCGCGACATGTCCACGGTGATCGTGTTGGCCGTGTCGACCAGGTATGCGATCACGCAGCTGCCCGAAGGCGTGCGCGCTGCACACACGTAGTTGTTGGTGCCAAGCGATCCGCGACCGGCTGTGACCGTTAGACTTCCCGTGTCCGGCACGAGATCTTGCCAGGGGCGAGACGCAAACATCCGGTACCAATACCGGGTCTCCGTCGTCCCCTGGGTGTCCATGTTGGCGCGCCAGTTGGCGAACAGATACCAGTTCGGCCCCGCGTTGAACGACGAGCCCATGTTTCCGCAGAGCATGCCCTGATAGGCTTTTCTGCGAATGTTGTCTGCAGTTCCGCCTGGCTCGGTCTCGTACGCCTCGTCCATGTTGTACATGGGAGTGCTTGGAAACGAGGAGTACGCGGCCAGGTTCTTTTGGTAGACAGGATCGTAGTTGAACGCGTAGTGGCCGTTGATCGTCATCCGCGACGCGAAGGTAGTGTTGTCTTTGGAGTAGATGGAACCGCCAGTGCCCACCGCGTCCCAGTGGCCAGCCCACAGCTGGCTCGGCGCCTGCGCGCGAATGCCGTCGACAACAGCGAGCAGCATGTTTTCAAGCGCGCTCCCAGACGCCGGAGAGTTGTCGCCGCCAGCGATCCAAAAGACGTTCTTGCGCGAGGCGTAGCGCGCGCCGAGGAAGTTCCCGTAGGCCGAGCATTTCGCCACGCTGTTGTTCGCCGACGCCATCTCGTCGGACCAGCCCTGCGTAACGTCGCCGGAGTAGCCGAGGTAGCAGGGCACCAGGCCTACCATCATCCCGCGCGCCGCGGCCATGTCGATCACGACATCTGCGTGCGCAAAATACGGGATGTTATAGGTGCTGAAATCCCACTGCGTGGTGAATGGCGAGAGGGCGCCCGTTGGGCTCGTCCAGTTGGGCGGACCGCCAGCGAAGCGCACGTCGTTCGAGATGATGGAGACCATCACCGTGTTGAATGCGCGCGCCTGCAACGCATCGAGGTAGTCGCGCGCGTCGTTCTCCGACAGGCACTGGATCAGACCCCAGCTCGAAGCCTGGTTGATCAGAAACGGAGCGCCCGTCGCGTCTACGAGGTAGCGGCCGTTGCCCGACAGCGATAGCGGGAATCGCTGTGCGGGCGGCGTGACCCGGATCGTGCCGCGTCCGCCCATTCCAGGGAATCCCGCTGGCGGCATGGATCACTCCTCGTAGAGGACGGAGAGCATCGGCTGGCCCGCGGTGGCGCCGCCGTTGTTCCACCAGACGAGCCACTCGTTGATGGCGACCTGCAGATATTCGTCGGGCGCCCACTTCCACACGACGCCAGCGCCGAACACGCCGGCGAGCGGCACGCCATGCATGAACGACGTGGGCGCGGTGGGTGCCGTCGACCATGCCGTGCCCATACGTGCGGTCGCGGCCGCCTGTGCTGTCGGCCCTAGCGGGGTGATCGTCGTCGTTGCTACAGGCGTGTTGGCTGGCTTTCCAAGCACGATCTTCGCCGTCGTCGTCGACGACAGGTTGAACGCCTGCATCTCGTGCACCAGCGACAGCCGCGTGGGGCTGTTGAAGGTGGCGTATGCCGCGCCATTTGCAGCCGCGACACCGTCAAAGCATGAGCGATAGACCGTCATCGACGATGCCCTTTCGCGTGATCTCCAGGCCGTAGGCCTTGAAGTAGTTCTCGACGCTGGCGCGCACGTGGCGCTTGAAGCGCTCGCCTTCGACCAACGAGCCGCCCGTGAGCGGCGCGCTGCGCGATTCGCTCTTGAGCTGCACCGCCAGAGCGGGGCTGGCGATGGGGATGCGCGTGCTCGCGAAGACGAAGCGCAGGAACGGAATGCCGGCCTTCCAGAAGACCGACACGTCCGCCCGCGCGCACTCCTCGATGTCGTGCGTGCAGGCGCGCGCCTCATCCACCACGCGGCGCTCGTAGTCGGGGTCGAGGATCATCGGACTTGGCCCAGCACCGTCTCGAGGACGCCGGCCTCGTCTGCCGAGATGGTCTGCGGGGTGACGGTGCCGGTACCGCTCGCGACGAACTGCGGCATGGCCGCCGCCGACTCCGCGCTCGGCTGCTCGGGCTCGGGCGGCTTGGGGATGTCGGTCGGCCCGAGCAGCTCCGCCTCGACCGGGATCGCCCAGTAGGCCTCGCCGGTCTTCGGATGCTCGGCGCCCCAGTGCGGCTCGCACTCGCGGCAGACGGCCGCGATCTGCTCCTCGGTCGGAGGCTCGGCGAACGGGTACTTGCTGACGACGCCAGCCGCCTGGTGGCGCACGAAGTAGATCTTGGTGGTCATGATCACGCCGCCTGGGTGAAGGTGAGGCCCGAGCACGACACCGCGGCGAATGCCGAGATGCCCGCGCTGTTGAGCACGAGGTTCGGAGTGGAGCCCGACACGCCCGCGGACATGTCGAACACGCGCAAGTTCGAGCCGCCGTACGAGACGCCGGTCGCCTGGCACGTGGCCCACGTGGCCGTGCCGTTCGCGTTGGCGCTCGAGTCCTGGGTGATGGCGGTGGCGGCCTTCGATCCACCGCTCGCCGCATTGAACGCGGTGGATCCGAAGCCGAGATCGGCCAGGTCCACCTGCGCCACGACAGCGGTCTCGCAGTCGGTCGGCTGCGTGCTGTCGCACACGCGCATGTTGCCGCTGTTGAGGAAGTCGAAGACCGCGTTCAGCGCGCGGTCGCGACCGGGGGAGCTGGTCTTGGGGTTGAGCGCCATGGATCAGCCCTCCACCAGCGAAAGGCGCGGAGCCGCCTTCGGCAAGAGGTGCTTGGGCGTGATGCCGACGAGCTCGGGCGGGTTGTGGTCCTCCTCGATGATCTCGCAGGTCACGTAGCGGACGCGGCCCGCCTCGCGCACGGTGTACTCGAGGGCCGACACGATCGCGCCGTCGCCCGCGCGACTGTAGAGACCCGCGCCATGCGTGTCGACGTACTGCGCGCGCGCGCCGTCGATCTCGCCGCGCTCGAGGCGCGCCGCGATCTCCTGGTAAATGGCGACCATCACGTCGCGGCTCTTGCCGCGCACGTAGCAGCCGAGGTGCCGCTCCTCCTGGAGGTACGCGTGCTTCACCACCTCAGGCGCGCCGACCACGAAGTCGAGGATGAAGCGCGCGAGCTCACGCGCGCGCGCCTTCGCCTCGGGGCTCGGCGCGTCGAGGCGCTCGAACACCTCGTGCACGCGCTCGCCCGCCAGTAGTTCTTTGCTGATAGAAAGTCCCATGCCTGTAGCCCTCCTAACGGGTTGCGTCTGCTTCGACAGCGAACGGCCCTTGGCTCACGCCCAAGACCTGACCGTCCGGCGCGTAAAGCTCGGCCTCGTGCCAGTACTGCGAGGCCGGGTGTGCGACGGTCTCGCCGCACAGAATCAGCGCGGACGTCGCGACGGGGATGTCGAACGCGCCCTCACCGGCGACCGCCGACGTGATTACGAATGGCACGTCCACCACAGGTGCGGACGCAGACAGGCGCGTCTTGCGCACCACCAGCCGGCCCGTGTAGCCGGTGATGTCCACCGGCGTGATCGCCTTCGTAGTGGAGTCCTCGCGCTCCACAGTGACGGGCAGCGTCCAGCTCCATCCGCGGTGCAGCTTGCGCGCGATGGTCGGCGCGTCGCTCATGAGCCCGCCTCCACGTCGTCGGTGGCATCGCCCACGCCGCGCATGGCGAACGTCGATCGCGAGAGCGCGCTGACCACGCTCGCGAGGTCGAGCTCGACGCCCTTGTCTTTCTGGAGCTCGTCGAGGATGGCGCCAGCCTCCTCGAACGACTCCGCAGTCAGCACGCGGCGAATCGACTCGCCCACCACGGGATCGGCGATCTCGCTCCAGTGCTCGAGCTCGGCGTCGCGGAAGCGGTCGACCACGTCGGCTGTGGCGGGGCGCTTCTTGGCAAACGTGGAGGAGCTGTTGAGGCTCTTGTCCACCCCCGCTTTCGCGTCCTTCCCGGTCTTGCCCTTCGCAGCGCCCTTGTCCGTGCCTTTGGCGGCATCCTTCGCGGGTGGCGTGTTGCCGGACGGATCCTGGCCGTTGGCGGTGTCCCGGGTCGGCTGCTGCGTGCCCGCGCTGGTCGGCTTGAGCAGCGTCGCACCGGGCGCGGGCTCCGCGAAGCCGAGGCGGTCGCGGATCTCGCCCATCTCCACCTCGCCGCCGAGGTCCACGAACGTCTTCACCGCGCCGATCAGCGCCGTGCGGTCTTCCGGGTCGGAGACGTCGATCTGCAGCGTCGGGTAGCGCTCTTGCGGCCCGAAGTTGAAGAGCACGAACGGCTCAATCAGCTGCTTGTTGATCGCCCACGCGACTTGGCGCGCGTCGCTCTTCTTGATGTCGGAGCGCACCTTGTCGTGCGTCTTCGCCTGAGCGAGCGACGAGCCGTCGTCGGACGTCATCGTCTGCCCGAGCACGAGCTTCGACGTCTGCGCGTCCCAGTAGGTGGCGCTCTGGTGGAACAGCGTGCCGTTGCTGGCCGCGCTCTTCCCCTCGACCATCTCGATCTTCATCCCCTCGGGGATGACCGCCGCCGCATCCACGCCGAGCGCCTGCACCGCGCGCAGTAACTCGTTTCGCTGCGCCTTCATGTGCGCTGGGTAAGTGCCCACGCGATGCGGCATCCCGTACACGTCGAGGAACGCGAGCCAGTCGCTCACCGTGAAGCGCTTGGCCGCGTAACAGACCGCCACCGTGCGCGCGAGGCCGGAGCGAAGCGGCACGCCGGAGCGGATGCGCGGCGTGAAGTAGATCCACTTGTATGGAGCGAGCGGGATGCCGTCGAGCGCCTCCGGCGTGATCAGCCGGGGCACGCGCAGCGTCTCCTTGTCGAAGCGCACGTGACGCGGCGCGGTCCACGTGTAGCTCGACGGCGTCCACTGCGGGCCCGTGGTGTTCCACAGCACCTCGACCAGCGAGAAGCCTTTGGCGATGCCGTCCATCATGTCGAGCACGAGGCTGTTGAACTGGTCGCCCTCGACGAGCGCCTCGACCGCGTCGGTGATCTTCGAGTTGAGGCCGCCGTCCTCGCCGGTCTCGATGCTCATCGGGGCGCCGGCCACGCCCATCTTGCGAGTGCCGAGCACGCTCGCGTAGTGCGGGTCGCGCTCCTCCATCTCCTCGCACAGCGTCAGGTACGCTTCGGCGTCGCCACCGTCTGCAGCCTTGAGCAGCGATGCCAAGCTCTCGGGCGTGAGCCCGTCTGCCTGGCCCTTACGCTCTGCGCCGAGCACAGACCCGATCGCGACGGAGAGCTCCTGCGCAGAAGGGAGCTGCGGCGCGCTCGCTTGCTGGACAGCGCGGCCGCGTTTTCGCCGCTTGGCCATCAGAAGTACCTGTGGCCGCCGGAGCGGCCCGCAGAGGGTTCGTCGTCGTCTGCCGGCGCGTACATGCCGAGCGCGGCCGCGCGGCTCGTGTCCTTCGGCGCTGCGTGACGCGTGTCGGGCACGCTCTGGTGCTCGAACGAGGTGATGCCGCCGGTGAAGACCTGGAAGCACCCCGAGCACCCGTCGACCACGTCGTCGTGCGTGCGCCCGTCGGGGAAGGCCTCGAGCTGCTGGAAGAACAGCGGGTGGCGCGCGACGTGCTGCATGACGCGCACGCGGCCCGCCTGAGCTCGCTTCGCCCAGACGCCGGCATAGACCGCCTTATCGCGCGAGCTGCGCACGAACTGCGTGCTGTAGTCGGCGAACAGCGTCTGCATGTGCGCGACGTCGACCACGCCCGCTTGTCCGGGGTCCTGCCAGCATCCGACCATGGTGTCCGTGCCGTCGGCTTCCGCTGCGGCGAGCATCGTGGCCTCCACGATCGCGGGGCCTTCGCGCAGCGCGATGAGGTCCGCGACCAGCCACTCGACTCCGCCCGGCACGCCCGGGAGCGCAGGCAGATGCGGGGCGTCGAGCTCCCAAATGCACGGGCCGGCGGTCCAGTCGGGATCCTTGTTCGTCTCGGATACGGGCGTCGCGGCCTTGTCCCAGAAGCGCACGCGGCGCCGCACGCGCTCGGGCGCAGGCAGCTGTGTGTCGACGGGAAACGTGCTGCGGTTGAAGAACGCGCCCGCGGTGTCGCGCGCGTTCCAGTTGCCTTGCAGGAGTCGCTTCGACGCCGCTCCCGGGATGGCCGCGAGGCGCGACAGGTATTCGGGGTCTGCTGCGAGCCCGATCTTGTTGTCGCGCGCGGCCGCGCGCGTGAACGTGAGGCTCATCGGCGAGGGGCGCTGGTCGTCGTCGCCCGTCGGGTCTTCGCCGCGACGGCGCACGCGATCACCAAACTGCGCGTAGAGCTCCTCGGGCGAGGCGCCCCAATAGAGCACGTTGTCGATGCGCACGAACCAACGCAGCACGCCCGATCGCTCGGGGATGGCGAGGCCAGTCTTCTCGTCGATCCACCAGTCGAGAAGCTCGCGCACGAAGCTGTCGGGGTCGGGGTTGCACGTGCCGCGCATGCGGCGCGGGATCGACGCGTTGCCGGAGCGAAGACGGCTGAGCAGGTACCAGAACTGGTAGGCGGTGAAGTGCGTGACCTCGTCGAAGCCGATGAAGTCGTACTGCTTGCCCTGGTGCTCGTTCGCGTCGTCTTCGTGCTGCATGTGCATGAACTGCACGAGCGCGCCCGCGGCAAAGTTCCACTGCAGATTGGGCGAGGCCTTCGGCACGCCACCGAGCAGCGGGTAGAGCTTCTTGGTCTCTTCCCAGATCGAGCCACCGCCGGTGAGCTGCGGGCTCGTGCGCCGGAAGATGACCGCCGAGTAGCCTTGTACCTGCGTGTAGCGCGCGGCCTCGAACACGAGGGCCCAACTGTTGTGGGTCACGATCATCTCGCGGCCCGCGAGGTAACAGTGCGACGGAGCGTCCACGCCGATGCAGCGCATGGGCTCGCTGGCGCACGCGCGTGCGTCCACGATAAACCGCTTCGACCGCCGCCCGTCCGCGTTGTCGCGACGCTGGCGCGCGAGCTTGCGCTGGAGCTCGAACGCAGGGAGTGACGTCCAGAACTGGATCCGCCACTTCGGTCCGATCGTTCGGCCGTTGAGCTTGGCGACGCCCTCGCGGCAGCTCGGCTTGATGCCGAGGGTGGCGAGCAGCTCCAGCACACCGTCGCGTAGCGCGGGCAGCGTGGTGGTGAACTCGACGGAGCCCTTCAGCTTGCAGGCGAAGCCGTCGGTGTCGCACAGGCCCTGTAGCAGTTCGAGGCGCTGGGCCATTGAGGCACGCAGGTAGGCGGCCGGGATGTGCTTGTTGCTGCGCAGGCCCAGCGCGCGAAGCTGCGTGGACAGGCCGACGACGGTGTAGCCGTAAGTCGAGCTCGGAACGCGGCGCACCTCGTACCCGCGGGCGCGCACGCTCTCCACGAGCTCGGGGTCGGCGCTGGTGAGCCCTCCGCTCACTGATGTGCCGTCGCCAAGCCAGGCCCCGAGCACGTACGGCGGGATCGGGAGGTCGGCATGAGGCAGCGCGAGCGGCGCGGGGTTCACGATGGCGTGATTCGCGCGCCGGCCCGTGTAAAGCGTGTCGGCGATCTCGCGCGTCGTGCGCACCGATCCGCGCGGGTTGGGCGGCGGCTGCTTGAGCACGGCGCGGGCAGCGTTGCGCTCGGCAAGGTCGGGGCGCTTGCCGGTGCCGCGCGACGCTCGCTTCGCCCTCCGGCCCTCGCGCCACTCCTCCGACGTCCTGAGCAGCCGCAGGCGCTCGTCGTACGTCAGCGTCACCCACTGGTGGTCGCCGCAGGCGCGGATCTTGGCGCCGTCGTCGAAGGTGAGCTCGTACGCATCGGGCAGCGGATCCACATCCGAGAGCCACGTGACCATGGTGGGCACGCCCTCGTCGCTGATCACCATGTCGCCGACGCGCAGCTCGCCCATCGTGGTCCAGCCCGTGGGCGTGGGGATGGGCGTCGAAAGCGGGAGCATTTTCCCGCCGAACGCGCTGCCCCCGTAGATGGCGATGTCCGCGGGGCTCGCGCAGAACGTTTCCTGCGGGCCCGCCTGCGGACGAATCTCTCGAGGGCGCGACGCGGGTTCGGCCACCCGGCGTTTTTGCGCGTAGCCGATACACGTAGGCCACGTGTATCGAGGCCTGCTACGACAGCCTTCCACGCACGGGGCTCGCTGCGCCAACGCGGTTGCAAGCGGCCAGGCGCAGCGAGCTGCCGTGCACCCGCTACATGTCTTCGCCCTCTGCGTCGACAGTCTCAGGCGCCTTGAGCGGCGGGAAGACGAGCGTGGGCCCCGGGGGCAGCGTGGGCTTCGCGCCCTCCGCACCGGGCGGCGCGACGGCCGGGTAGAAGAACACGACGTCGGGGCGCTGCTGCTGCGCCTCGGGCGGCTTCTCCGGCTTGTAGTAGCGCTCGGGGTAGCGGCGCTCGAGCAGCCACGCCGCGGCCTTCCAGTCCTTCTTTTTCCCGTGCAGCGCGATGGCGGCCACAGCACCCTGCTCGAAGCGCGCTTTCGCTTCGTTCATGGCGTCGACGAACTCGCGGTAAGGCTTGCGCCCCTTCTTTCCCAGGTCGAGCCAGCGCTTCACCGTGTTCCAGCTGAGCCCGTTGGCTTCGCACGCGACCGGGATCGAGAGCCCCGCGGCGACCGACTTGGCGATCTTGAGCATCACCTCGTCGGTGAGCTTCGGGCTCGTGTCCCGCTTCGTGATCTCGTAGCCCTTGCGCTCCTCGGACATGCGCCCTCAGTTCTTGGCCTTGCACACGTAGCCCAGGGCCTCGAGCTTACGGAGCGCCTCGTCGCGCGCGTGGCGCGTCGGCAGCGTCACCACGATCTGCGGCGTCTTCGTGCCCTCCGGCGGGTCCTCGAACGGCTCGTCATCGCCGCCGCCCGAGCCCATCATGGAGCTGGCGAGCGCGTCGAGCTCCTCCGCGTTCCAGCCCATCGAGTCGACGGCGTCGAGCCCGAAGTCGTTCAGATGTGCGAGCAGCGCCTCGACGTCGTACTCGCTGTGCTCGGCCGCGCGGTTGTCCACCAGGGCGAGGCGAGTCGCCAGGCGCTCCGGGAGGTCGTCGCGCGCTCGCGCGGGCACTTCGCCCGTGGTGGCGGTGCGCACGGCTTCGGGGTGCCAGCGCTCGCTCTCCGGAGCGTCTTCCGCCTGCACGCGCTCGCGCTCGGCCGCGCCCATCTTCTTCCACGTGTTGATCAGCGCCTGGGCGGCGAGGCGCGTGCCGTGGCCCCAGATCAGCCGCCCATGCCACGTGCCGAGAGGGCGACCCCAACCGCACAGGCGCAGGCTGTCGATCGTGGTCTGGATCGAGCGCTTGGTGTGCTTCTTCGGGTTCTGCTCCCAAGGGCGGATGTCGGCGAGCTTCACCCACACCGCGGCAGAATCATCGGAGGTCGCGCGCGCGTTGGTGGTCATGGGGTCGGTCATCACGGCTGAGCGGCCTTGGCTGTCACACGGGCCTCGCGCGCGGAGTCGACCGCCGCCCGCACGCCCTCGTTGCACTCAGGGCACAGCTGCATCGTGTCGCTGCCCTCCCTTGTCGAGCGACCGAACGTGCCCCAGCCACGCGGCAGGAGCGTCAGCTTCGAGACGCTCTCGGGTGACGTCGTCGAGATGAACGTCTCCGTGCTCCCGCGATGCGTGTCCCCGCACATCTCGCAGCGGTGCACGACCTCGACCCAAACCCTGTTCTTGCTCATGGCGACGCCTCGATCGGCTCCATCACGATGAAGAACGGCAGCACGTAGAAGTGGCCGGGGTAGCCGATGTTGAGCTTCTTCGTGTTGATCAGGTCCACAAACTTCTGCTTCTGCTCGACCGATAGGTGCTGGAAGTAGAACTTCCCCCACGGATGATTCAGATACACCTTGTAGTTCTTGTCGGTTGGCCCGAGCTCGTGGCCGGCTTCGATCCGCCGCAAGAACTCGTCGGGGCTCAATGACCCGCAGTAGCTGCACGTCTTGCCGTCGCGCCACGTGTCGGCGTCGTGCACGTCAGCCTCGTGCGCGAACATCTCGTTCCGACGTGGACACGTGAACTTCTCTACTTCGCTCATGACCGACTCGCTCTCTCGGCGCTCGCGCCGCTCAAACGCCGAACAGCTCCTTGCGCGCCCGCTTCTCGCCCTCGGTCGGCGCACCCTTCGCGTCGAACTGCCCGCACCAGTCGCTGCGCATGACGAAAGGCCACGCTCTCATGCCGGCGAGTCCAGGATTGGGGTGGATGGTCGGCGCGTCTCTCCGACAGTCGCCGGACGCACTGCCGGGCACGCCGGCGAAGAACCTGCACTGCTCGCATGCTGGCTTGCTCACGCTGCCTCGCCTTCCCACCGCACGCAGCGGTATCGCGTCTCGTCGTACGCGTAGATCTCGAACCCAGCCGCGCGCGCCCTGCGCATGCAGTCGCGCGTGCCGCGTGCTTCGCCCACTGGGAACGCGAGCACGATCACGCGGAACACGCCCTTGCCCGAGCGCAGCCATGCGCTGTGCACCATGGTCTCGTTTCGGGTCGGTCCTGCCGCCTTACCGTAGCGGGTCCAGTCGGCGCGGAAGACGGCCATGGGCCAGTCATGCGCGGCCGCGAACTCTCGAGCCTGGCGGTCGACGCCCTCAGCATCGCCGACGAGCATGGAGGTGGGCACGCCAAGGTCTTCCACCAGCCGTTCGAGCTCGCGCTCGACGGCGCTGTGGCCGAGCCGGGAGCCGGTGATGACCAGCACGTAACTCATCCCACCCTCGCTTCCACCACCAAAGGCTCGTCGCTCATCACCACCAGCACGCCCGGGCGGTCGCTCTGCTTCCACCTGTGCGCGAAGCTCAAGACGTGCTTCCACCCGTCGTTGGGCAGCACGCCGCATTCCTGCAGCGCGTCCTCGATGAACTTCTGTCCACCGGCCGCGAAGTTCAGCGGGTCGCGCCGCTTGTCGGACTCGTGCCACTCGTACACGAAGTGCGCGCCCGTCGGCCAAGGCTGGATCCGGGCGTGCCCCACGAGCAGCGCGATCACGCCGGCCCAATGCTCCTTGGCCTCGTGGTAGGCCGGGTTCTGCACGCGCACGATGCGGCCGCTGCGCGTGCGGCGCTTCACCGGCGGCGCGCCGCGCATGTCGAGCAGCTCGTTCAAACCCGGCATTCGCCCAGCGATCCACAGCCGCTCAACGCGCATGGACGAGCTCTCCCGGCGCGGGCTCCTCGGTCGCTGTGCGGTGCGCCTCGCCCTGCTCGAGCAGCCACTTGTCCATGGCCTCGCACATCACCGTGGCCACGTGATCGCGGATCGGATCGAGCGCCGAGGCCACCTCGCCCATGGGCTTGAGCTCGGGCGCGCGCACCCACGTGCGGAGCTTCTTCCGGATGGCCTCGACCGCCTGCCACGCCGCGCGGCACTTGTCGCTCCGGCAGCCGTGCGTACGGCCGGCGAGCATGTCGCACTCGAACACCACGCGCTCCACGCCGCACGTGCAGCGCACGAGCAGCCGGCGGTTTCGTTGCCGCGAGCTCGGGTAGCGCTTGGCGGGCGTCACTTCGCGGATCACGCGCCAGCGCACGCCCGCGTAATCGGTGCGGTGCTCGCTCACTCGGACCTCCGTCGCCCTGGCTTCCATCGCCACATCCCCCACCGCGCCCTCGGCGCGCGCCGCACCCGCTCGTCGGATTCCCGCTCACGCTCTCGAGCTCGGGCCTGCCGGCCCACGCCCACCACGTCGCGGAGCTCGCGCGACACGGACAGGGGCACGGACTCCTCCTCGTCGGAGAGCGCCTCGAGGCGCAGCCCGTCGTCGGCGAAGCGGATGCTGCTCAAAGCCACCCCTCCCACCACCTGAGCGTGATCGCCTTGAGCAGCGCGGCGCGGCCGCGGCGCTCGGCCACGTAGGCGTGCGCGAGAGAGCCAATGTCCGACTGCTTCCGCAGCTCGTCGGCTCGGTCGAAGTGCTGCTGCGCGTCGCGCGCGGCAATCTGCTGCATCACGTTCACGGCTTGCTCCGGAGGTCTTCGCCCTTGCACAGCACCATCTTGCCCACGTGCTCCAGGCGGTCGACCACGCGCCAGTCGTACCGGGCCACGAACTCGTCGCGGCTGAGCAGGTTGCTCGTCATGAGCGTGAACGCCCGGTGCAGGCCCTGCCGCCGGTTGACGAACTCAAACATGGAGGCGCGCGGGTCTCCGTCTTCGGTGCCCACGTCGTCGAGCACCACCACGCGCGCGCGCAGCACACGGTCGATCCACGCGTTGTTGTCCTTGTCGCGCCCGCGGTTCGCGAAGCGCAGGCGGAAGTCCTCGGCCGACACGTAGAGCCCACCCACCTCGTTCGCGATCAGCCACGCAGCTGCGGAGGTCTTGCCCCGGCCTTTCGGGCCGTAGAGCGTCAGGTAGGGGGCGAAGGTCGTTTCGCGGCGCCCGTAGAACGCCTCGCGCCACCCGTGCACCACGCGCATCGCGTGCGTGTGCTCAGGGATGCGCCCGCTGATGATCGCCGCGCGCATCTCCGCGGTGATCGCCGTCGCGACGGCAAACTCCTGGTCGATGGGCAGGCGCTCCTCGCGCGCGGCCCGCGCCACGCGCGCGTTTTGCTCCGCCTCGCGCGTCGCTGCTTCAGCCCGGGTCGGAGCGGCGCGCGCAGCTTCGAGTGCGAGCTCCTTGATGCGCGTGCTCGCGTCGGCGATCGGCGTCGCGTCGTCATCGCCCTTCGACCGGGTCTCGTACAGCCTGATCACGTTGCCCATGGCATCTCCTCTGCCGTCCCGTTGTCGATGCGTGCACCGAAGAGCTCATCGGGCGAGACCTCGCGGCCCGTGTAGGCGCTGTCGGGAAGCGATGGCACGTAGCCTCGCCGCACGTCCCGCGTCGCGCCCTGAGCGCGCAGCGTGCAGTCCTGGAGCGCGTAGCCGAAGCTGGAGCTCTTCCGGTCGCGCAGGTGCTCGAGCGCGCAGCGCGCCACCCGCTCGGCCGCGTCGGGCAGCGCCGCGCCCCGCTCGACCAGCTTGCGCACCTTGGCCACCCCATGGCCCCAGTGGGCCTGCGAGGCGGTGGGCGGGGTCTCGTGCCCAAACTCCTCCGCCAGCCGGTCCACGGCCGCGCCGAGGGCTGTGCGCTCGTCCCGCGGCGCCCGGGTGCGCTTTTTGGCGGAGGCCTCTGGGCGCCCGCTGGCGGCCTCCGGCGGGAGGGTGGCGGGGGCTGCCGCGGCCTGGGGCACCTCCTGGCTTCCTGGCGCCGCCTGGGCGGCTTGCGCCGGGGTCGGCGATGCCTGGGCGACCAGCAGGCCCGGGATGGCGCTCTGCTGCGGCTCGACCTCGGGAAGGGCAGAGGGGGCCGGCGCGACAGCGCTGGCGGGCGCGCACGCGCCCTCTCTCTTCTCTTTCTCTTCTTCCCTCTTCCCTCTTCCCTCTTCCCTCTTGTCGTCACGTACCCCGTCACTGAAAGCGTCACCAGACGCGTCACTGTGACGCTTCTTGGACCCGCGCAGCTTGCGCATCCGGCGCGCCTGGGGCGTCTCCTGGTAGCGAACAAAGTTCGGAAAACCGTAGACGTTGTCTTCAGATACGGTGAGCGTCCCACAGGCCACAAGCTCGCCCATGGCGCCCTGCACATCGGGCAGCGGGAACCGCACCACGCTCGCCATAAGCTGCGCCGTGATCGGACGTTCCTGCGCGTCTACGAGCCAGATGACGTCACGAGCGCTGTCACCATCGCTGTCACGCGACCCGTCACAGCCGGCGTCACAGTGACGCTCGTTGTGACGGTCGTACGCCTCGCGTCCGAGAAGCATCAGCGCCGGACCCAGCGCCAAAGCGACGCCAGACAGCCCGATGTGAGACCGGCTGGTGTACCAGCTCCACCAGACCTTGGCCCAAGGTGCGCCGGCCATGATCAGCCCCCCCCACGTAAGGCGCACAGGCGGCGCGCGCCGGATGCCAGAGAGGGGCTGCGATCCCTCCCGGCCCGCGCGCGCCGCCATGCGTAAATCTGACCGATGCCAACAGACACGGTGTGCGGAATATCCGCGCCGTCTGATCGGCGCGCCACGTAAATCAGCATGGCGATTCTGACCCCCCCCCCTCTACAGGCGTTCCCAGGCCACGACCACGACTGCGCCCGCGAGCAAAAGCCCGAGGCTCGTGGCCATGACCGACCACACGACGGTGGCGAGCAGCGCCTTACGAATCGCGCTCTTGGGCATCAGTTCCACCTTTCGCGGCTGCGCTTCGCGCGCGCCTCATCGCTCTTCAGCTGGGCCATGTGCTCGTGGGGCGCCAGGAGCGCGAGCGCGCTGCGGCGCATCCACGGGCGCTCGATGATGTCGAGCCGCCCCGCGGCCTGCTGGTCGAGCAGGTACCGGGCGACCGACGGGGGAAGGGGCAGCTCGAGCACGTCGGCGCGCGCGACCAGCGTGCAGTGGCCGCAGTAGCTGATCACGTCAGCGACCAGGTGGGCCACGCCGAGCGCGGCGGTAGTGCACAGGCCGTCGGAGAGCTGGGCGGTGATCATGGCGCGAGCTCCTCCGCCACGCGTTGCAGACGCGTGGACGCGTTCCGCGCCGTCTCTGAAGACACGTCGCAGCCGAGGAAGCGCCGCTCGGCGCGCAGCGCGGCCTCGCCGCACGAGCCCGAGCCCGTGAAGCAGTCGGCCACCACCTCGCCCGGGCGCGTGCTCTGCTCGATGAGCGGGCGGAGCAGCTCCACGGGCTTCTCCGTGGGGTATCCGTCGCGCACGCGCTTCGCGGCGATCACGTCGGCCATGCCGAGGTCGTTGAGCTTGCGCTCGCCCTTCTCGAAGAAGAGCACCACCTCGTAGCGGGAGCGGTAGTGGTAGCCCATGCCGATCGTCTGCTTGTCCCAGATCAGCGGCTTCCAGAACGTGAAGCCCGCGGCCTCGCCCATGGGCTTCACCACGAACATGGTCTCCTGGTCGCAGATCAAGTAGAGGTGCGCGTCGCGCCGCAGCGCGCGGAAGGCTGCGGCGAACAGCTCGGGGAAGCGCGCGTTCGGGAAGATGTCGAACCAGCTCTGCAGGCGCGTCGTGGTGCCGACGGCCCGGTGCTTCTCGAGGCTCTCGTACGCCGGGTCGGTGACGATGAGGTCCACCGACTCGGGCGGGAGCCCGCGCAGCCACGCGACGGCGTCGGCGTGGTCTACGCGGAAGCGCCCGAAGTCTCCGTGGTGGAGCTCGGCGCTGAACAGCGACGGCTGCTCGCCCATGGTCAGCGCTCCCCCCTGCGGCGTGCGCCCACCGCGTCCCAAATCCGCTCGTACTCCCCCTGGGGAAGCAGCTCCGCGGCCGCCTCCACGAAGAGCGCGTCGCGCGTGTTCCGCTCGCGCGTCCCCTCGCGCAGCAGCGCGAGCCGGGCCTGCACACGCTGGTGCGTGAGCCCCGCCTTGCGCCGCGCAGCGAGGGCGCGCCCGAACCACTCCGCGTCCACAGGGCGCGCGGTGTTCTCCGCGCGGCGCCGCGCGCGGGCGTCCTGGAGGCTGGTGTCGATCATGACCATGCGGGCCTCGATCTGGACGCGGAAGAGCAGCAGCTCCGCGCGCTCCATCTCGTCGAGGCGGTCGACCGCGGCCATGTATTCCTCGTCGGTCATCGCCGTGGCGGGCCGGCGTGTGGTCACCGGGCACCGGCCTTGCGCTTCGCGGCGCGCTTCTCGCGGAGCAGGTCGCGGACCTTGATGCCGAGCTCGTCCACTTCGTCGAGCAGGCGAGCGCAGCGCTCCTCGAGGCGGTGGGTGTTGGCGGCCATGCGCGCGTTGCTCTCGAGCAGCTTGCGGTTCTCGGTAGAGAGCCGCTCGATCATGTCCTGTGCCTGCGCGTCTGCCTGGGTGTTGGGGTAGCTGATGATCGCCGCTTCGTTCGTCATGTGCGTCTCCTGCCCCGGGGAGTGGGGTGTAAGGTCGGTGGTCAAGCGGATGGGGCGAGCAGCGCGCCGCGCTCTGCGTCGGTGAGCAGCGGAAGGCGCGCGATGTCTTCGGGAGGCTCGGTCTCCCACTCTTCGGCGTAGTCGAGCCCGCACGCGAGCTTCAGGTCGGGGGCCATGCCGCGCGTACTGCCGAGCTCCACCAGGTGGCGGTAGGTCAGCTCGCAGGAGCCGCAGCGCTTGATCGTCTCGGCGGTGCCCTCCCACACGACGCCGGTGCTCGTGTAGTAGTGGCCGTGGGAGATGGTGGCTCCGCACGCGCTGCACACGTGGGCGACGCGTGCGCGGCGCGTCACGCAGCGGCACACGTCGGGGTCTTCGGCGTCGTGGTAGGAGTAGCTCACCGGCGCGCTCCGCGACGCTGCTCAAACACGCTCAGCTGCAGCGGAGCTCCCTGGTACAGGACGCGCATCTTGCGCACGAGGTCGTTGAGCGATGCCGATGTGCGGGCGAGCGCTTCCACCACGCGCAGCTCGTCGTCGAAACGCTGCTTGATCTCTGGCTTCAGCAGCTGGTGGTGGTTGCGACCGTGGCGTGCTTTGTCGGAGCGCCGGCCGGCGATCAGCTCCGCGTACGTATCTTTTCCAAGAAGGCACTCGTAGATCACCGTGTTGATCCACGCGCACCAGCGCGGATGCCGACCCTCGAAGACCTCGCCACGCAGAGCGAACAGCTCGTGCATGAGCGAGTCCTTCCAGGTCTTGGACCACGGCTGGAAGCTCTCGGCGAGCAGGGGAGAGCGCCACTTACCCGGGGCCGCCGCGGGCCTCTCGAAGAAGTGCCGATAGAGCGCGTCTGCCGCGTCTACCTGGTAGCGCTCGATCTTGGGCCGAAGGTCAGGCGCGACCTTGCCCGCTTCGATGGTGGCCAGCCACATGGGGAACGACTTCAGCGACAGGCACGTGGTCTGGCGCGAGCGCCCGGCCGAGTCTCTGATGGCGAAGTCCGCCATCAGAGCCCAAGGCTGCGATTTCAGCTTGGAAAGCTGGCTGCTGTAGTCGAGCCCGAGCGTTTCGCACGCGCGCTTCAGCGCGATCCACACGTTGCCGCCATCGCGCACGGCAACCAACTCGTCGCCGTCGAACGGCACCTTTGTTATATCGGTCATGCACTTCACTCCTATCTGTCAGGCGTTGGAGCCGACTGGCTGGGCGGCGTGCTTCGCGGACTTGGCAGCCTCGACTTCGGCTTCCGCCGCCCAGATTCGGGCGTGGTACCTTCCGGCTTTGACCTGACGGACGCCGCGAAGGTGAGCGGCCACCTTGATGGACGCCGCTTCGTCGGTTCTGCTGCTCTTGCGCATGTGCTCCTTGACCCAATGGACAAGGGCTCGGCGCCGACTCTTGGCTTCGTCGTTCCCGCGCATCATGTTGACAAACTCGCGGGCTCCAACGGCATCGGTCTTCAATCCGATGCCGGTACGGTTAGGAGCCAGGGCCAGCTCCACAGTCCATGAGCGCCGCGCCTCCAATGCCTGTTTCGCGTGATATGCGACAATCACATGGCGCAAGTCGCTTGCCACGATCTGCTGAGGAGCGTGATGTCGACTGAACTCGTAGAGTCTTCCATTGTGCAGAAAACATGCGTCCGCGCCTGATGCTGAGTAGCCTTGGGTTGTTACGCCAACCTCCTGCATCGCAATGAGCATCGCGCCGGGGGGGACGCCGTCCTTGGCGAACTGAGCTACTTCCCGGCCACCCTTTGGGCGTAAGCCGTTGACCGACCGAAGTATGTACTCGTGCCTATCGTTGATCGATTCAACGGCAGAACAGTCGCCTTTGCTCAAGCGGCTCACGAAGCGGTGCGACTTCTGCTCTAGAGTTGCGTGTTGCCAGGCTTGCGGACCAGCGCTGCTCAGGCGCTCAAGCGCAAGGCGGTCGCAGTTTTCAAGGTAATCGTCCGTCAGTTCAAGGTCTGGATCAAGCACGGCCACGCCGTGCGGAAGAAGTTCTCCGTAGTTTGCTGGCCCCATGTCGATGCGCATCTGCGCCTTGTAGAACGGCCCGACGTTGTATTCGATGTTGCCGCTGCCCGATGCAATCATCAGCCACGCTAGGCCGTCATCGATGTAGTCGAGGATCTCGCCTGCATCGGCTCCGATCATCACTTCCTTTATGGGTGCACCAGCGGCGGCGCACCGAGACTCAAGCTGTGCTGCGCGTACTGCGGCAATGTCGGTATCGAACGGTCTCATGTGCGTTGCTCCAATCAAGTCAGAGGTTCAGATCCAGCGGTTGCGCTCAAACGCTCAGGCTCCAAGTGCCTTCATCCGCGCGTACAGCTTCGGCGCGCTACGCTTCTTGCTCTCCTCGCGCCACAGCGCTTCGAGCTCGCCCCAGTGGGCCACCAGGCCCGCCCACTCGGGGTGCTTCTCGGCCACCACGTGGAGCTGCGCGCGCAGCTCGGGGAAGCGCTCGAGCACGCGGTAGCAGCGCCCGAAGTCGTCCGGGTCGCGCGGCGGGCTCGC
>Ga0213917_1000066_pt1 | contig 29948 bp, 33 predicted proteins | sample McNCre117MG_FD_161051 | JGI IMG/M metagenome (GOLD analysis project Ga0213917, IMG submission 161051) | Freshwater microbial communities from McNutts Creek, Athens, Georgia, United States - 1-17 MG | ecosystem: Environmental > Aquatic > Freshwater > Creek | place: USA: Georgia | collected... | reverse complement strand
CGGATCATTTGAACCAGTCTTTGCATTCGACTTGATAACGTGTTGGTTGACATGAATGATCGTTTTCATAGTTTACCCCAAAGGAATAAGTCTGTTTCAGCCTTTTGAAGTCGGCTGACTTGTTCTGAATAGCCTTCTGAGTTTGGATATTCAAGAGATTTCTCAAGATTATTGAAGAACCTAACCAGCTTATTGAATTCGGCGCTGAATTGGTAACGCGCAAGCAGAGTCTCAGAAATCATTTCATTTCGCCCTTCAAAATAGATTCACGCATCTTCATGAATTCAAAGCAAAGTGCAGCAGTCGGATGACCGCTGATCATCATGAATTTTACTGCGTCGAATGGTAAATTCAAAATTTCCATTGCATCGCCATGAATCACGTCAGCGGCCAATATACGCCGGAACATCCATTGACCCAAATGACCCTCAAGGATTCCAATTACTGCACTGCAATTATACTGATATTGGGGATTGTTAATCAATGGCTTAACGAATTCGTGAGACTCTAGATGGCAAACGCGATCCCATAGAACGCGATCAATGTAGCTCAGAACCCTGCTGTTATTCTCGGATACAAACTGCGTAAGATAATGTTCAAGTTCAGACATGTTCAACCCAAAGAAGCAATGCCGTATTTCAGATCAGAGCCGCTAACATTGAAAATTTTATGACGACCTTTGACATAGGTTTCGACGAGATACAGGTCAGCATCCTTCCAAGTAACAGTCACCTTAGAACCCACAAATCGTTCAATCACAACGCTTGAAGGCAATTCATAGATTTCCTTGATGCAAGGTTCATCTTTCAGGAATTGTTTGAGTTGCGATCCATTCATGATTTTCTCCGATTACGTTACGATAGGGTAATTATAACGGAGGGATCAATAAAAGTAAAACGGAGTTAAATCCGTCAAGATTAACTCCGTTTTTATGCGAAATAACACCGCCCTACACAAAATCAATGAAAACCACTAAAACGTCAATTTAAACGAGTTTTAAGAAAACTTGGTCCGCTAGGCCGCGCCTCTATTGGGTTTGCGGAGGTCGTTTTCTGAATTTCGTTTCCTCTAGTTTTGGAAATCGTATTCGCTGAAGTCTCCGCGCTTCTCAACCAAAATCACATCGTCGTAGTGGTCGGTCGACGCGTCAGCGTGACTAATCACAAACACATTTGCATCGCCAATCTGTCCAACGATCTCATTAAACGCCTCTCGGCTCGCCAGGTCAAGGTTGCCATCAAGAATCTCATCAAAGATCAACACGTTAGTTTTGGCTGAGTTCTTCATTGCTGCCAGCTGACGAAATGCCAACAGAATACTGGTATCAATTTTGCGCTTCTCGCCCTCTGAAAAACTACTGTACGAGAACGTATCGCGCCCTCGGGACTTGAGAATCTCATCAAAGTTCTCGTCCAGGGTAAAGTCTACAAAGAAGTTAAACGCAGCCAGATACTTGTTGATCAGTTGATTCAGTACTGGCAGGTATTCCCTCACAATAGCAGTTTTGATCCCACTGTCCTTGAGCAGTTGAATTGCCACATCCTGTAGGTGCTTCTCTTCAGACAAATCCCGCTGGCGCTCGATGAGTCGCAACGCCTCGGCGCCGATTTCTTTGAGCCGTTCCTGCTCAGCGCTAACGTCGGTCGTGTTTGACAGTACTGACTTGATTGAGGCGTCGATTGATCCGATCTGACGTAACAAGGTTGCCTGATCTGTTGCGTTCTTTGATACCCTTGAAGTCAACGTTGAGATTTCCTCAAGGTGCGCATACGCTGCATCCTTCAACTCGTTCTGTTGAGAAACCTGTACTTTGTACTCGTCAATCGAAGTTTGTAGAACGGCCTTTGACATATTCAGTTCAGCCCCAACCGAGTGAACGTGATCAGCGGTTACTTTCTGAAGGCAGGTTGGGCACTCATCAATTGACCCAATCGACTTTAGACGTTTGTTGATGTTGGCAACTTCTCGCTCAGCTGAACTCAATTCAAGACAGAGGGACTCGTACCGCTTGGAGTCAAATTCCAGCTTGGTCGCCTGTAGCTGATCCAACTCAAGTCGAAGTGGAGCCTCAGATTCAACCAGAGCCTGTAACTGCCCATTCAGCTCAACCTTCTGTTGCTCGTACTCAGCAACCCTCTGCTCAGTATTGGTTTTCATATACGCCAGCAATTTCTGTTGAGCAACCGCCTCGCTTTTCTTGATTGCCACCTCATTGGTCACCCGTTTGGTTTCTTCTTTGGTGGCAGCAACCCTATCCTTCAGAACCGCGTTCATATGACTGAACACTTCAATATCAAGAATCGACTCGATCAACTCCCTCCGTTGCGCAGCAGTAAGTTGCATGAACGGCACGTATGAGGCTGACCCCAACACCGCAATCTGCTTAAAGGTTTTCTCAGATACCTTGAGGATTTGAGTTTCCAAAAACGCCTGATAATCCCGCTTGGCTGCGTCCTGTTCAACCAGTTGCCCCTCACAGAAAATATCGAATACCGAGGGCTTCATACCCCGATGAACCGAGTAGTTGACCCCGTCGACTGAAAAGTCCACCTCCACAGTCATATCGCGCTTATTGATCGAGTTGATCATTTGCGCCTTGTTCACTGCTCGGTATGGTTTATCGTACAGCGCATACATCAGGGTATCCAACACAATGGACGACTTACCTGAGCCGTTCTTCCCCTTGATCAGGGTACGGCGACTCCTATTCAGTTGGAACGTGGTCTGAGTATTCCCATATGAGAGGAAGTTTCGAAACCTCAGTTGTTTGATCAGAATCATTTTGCAATCGCCTCCAGATACAGGCCTTGAACATATTCCTTGAGGCGCTGCTTGTCCACTGCGGTCGTCAGCCCGTCAATATAGTTCTCAATTATAGCCTGAGAATCCTCGAGTTTCACCTCGCCCTCAATTTCAGCGTTTGCAATGTCTGCGAAGTTCTCAATAATCTGTAGCTCGTATGTGCCTGCCAACTTGAGACTGTCTACAAACCGATCAAACTGGTACAGGTCAGATTTCTTCTCAACCACCAACTTCACAATCTTCCCTACCATTGAACCGGCATCGCCTGACCAACCCTCATTATACACAACGCGCTCAAACATTGTGAACGGGTTTGCAATAAACTCGACCGAACGGGTTTCGGTATCAAATACATGAAATCCTCGAGGGTCGTTGGCGTCAGCAAAGGTTATCTCATACGGAGTTCCCACATACCGGATACGGGTAAGCTCATCGTACGACTGGGTATGATAGTGACCGCTGAAGGTTGCCTCGAATTTGTCAAAGATATCCCGAGGTAGACCCCCATGACCGGGAACGCCCCGCTGCATATCAAACCCATCAATTTCAAAGTGGCCGCAGCACAGATCAGTTCGGTTATTCTGGAAGAACTTGAATACCGCTTCTCGGTTATCGTCACATATCCAGGGGATCATCGAGATCGTTGTGCCGCCCAGATCAAGTACCGCTGGGCGCGAGTAAATTGTCACAGAATCGCGAAATTCCTGTTGGAGGATCAGCTCAGGCGTATTGACCTTGATTGAGTTCTTGTGGAGGGAGTCATGATTCCCAACCAAGATATGCATATGGATACCGTTAGTGGCCAGCGGCTGTAACCAAGCCGCCTTACACTCATTATACGCCTTTACGCTCAGTTTGGTTCGATCATCAAAGAAATCCCCCAACTGGATAACTTCTTGAATACCGTTCTTGATCAGGTGCGGGTAGAATACCTCAGTGAAGAAACGGTTAAAGTGTTTGGAAAAGTGAGAGGAGGCCGACCTGGCCCCCAAATGTGTATCCCCGAGAATTGCGAACTTCACTCAAAGAACCCCTCAAGTGGACCTGGGACAATCTCAACGGGCTTTGGCAGAGGGGTATCGTCCTCACCCAGCGCATCCAGATACTCGCTCATATTGATTGTGAACTCCCCAGTCTCATCATGTGCCTGCAGAGCAAAGGTATCAAACCCTGCGTAGCGTACCATCGACCGCTTGATCTTTGATTGTTTGTTCTCGAGCTTGATTCGCTCGATGAACTTATACCAGCAGCACTGGGTAAAGTAAGCGTGAGGGTTTTTGTAGTTGTCAATATCAAATGACTTGACGTAGCGAAGGCAATTCTCAATTGCATCGCCAATCATTTCATCGCGCCACGAGTACCCGTTAAAGTTAGGACGGTACGCGAGGTTGGTTGCGATTGCCACGATACTTTCCCCAATAAAGTTTGGGACTTGTGGATACGTTTCAGGCCAACCCTCATGCGCCTCACAAGCCGCTCGGTACTGGACCAGCGCCTCGTAAAACTTTGCATTATCCACATAGTGGGCTCGGGGTTTGTTTTCAGTTAGTGCGTTCATACACTAATTTTAAAATCATAATCAAAATATCAAAATAATGTCAATTATTATTTTGCAATAGATTTAATAAACGTTATAATTACTCTGTAGGGTTGAAGTAGGTCTAGTTATAGTTACTTCGGTAACAATGAGTTAGAGTAACTTCTAGTGGATTGATACCGAAGTATCAACAAAGAAGGGTTTATCTTTGAAGCCTATCTTCTCGAGATAAGAATCATACAAGTCAGGGTGAAGCGGTTGAATAGTCATAACATTCATACTATCAAGAAAGAAGTTTGAAGTTGACGATAAAGCCATCCAAGCTGACATAACAACGGCTTCGCTGATACCGCTTCCAGTCATTACCGGGTATTTAGAAACGAGAATCGGGTCTTCTATCTCAATTCCTTCTTCGGTAATATCAACCAATACCACCATAAGCTCTTCACCAGAAGTTAGCTTGACCGCGTACAGAACCTCATTAACGTTTGATTGGTTCATCTCAGCGGTAACTTCTTCATTGTCCATTCAAACGACTCCTTATCATAAATCGCAATACGCTCTTCCAAATGATTTAGGGTCGTATTTTTGTACGATTTGTACGAAAGGTCATCGGCAATATCAAACAGCCGACATAGGGTTTTACCCGATTTGAGTCGAAGTCCTCGACCAATCGACTGACGAATACGGATAGTCGATTTGCTTGGGATTGCAAATATCACATTCTCAAGGCTTGGGATATTGGTTCCAGTTGAGAATAAACTTGAGGTGGCAACAACAATTGCATCTTCAGACGTATCCAACAATATCCGGATACGCTCCCGCTCCTCAACCTCAACCCCTCCATGGATAAAGTGTACGGTTCGATCAGATACCTTGGCGATCTCATCTGAAATGATCTTACCGTGGGCCACGTAATTAAACAGAATCAGCGTATTACCCTTGATCGATGAGGCCAGCTTGGCAATAAACTGGTTTCGTGGCGCGTACCCAACCAGGAACTTCACCTCTTCCTTATAGTCCATTCCCTTGTACGCTTTTCGCATTTCCTCAGCATACTGAAGAACTAATGCGTTGATTTCAAGCCGAACAATCTGCCCGTTGTCCATCAACTGTTTTGTGGTGATGACCTTATAGATTGGGCCCATCAGACCTGTCAGAGTCAGCGCATTGATCTTTGCATCGTCAATAGTACCTGTTGTACCAATACGATACTTGGCTGCAACAAACTCCTCCATAACGCTCTTCACCACATCGGCCTTGTAGGTGTGCGCCTCATCAAACCCAATACACTCGGTACGGCTTCTCAGCGCATCAAACGCTCTTCGGTCGTTCTTAACCATCGCTGCACACGACTGCCAGGTACTAATGATCAGGGGCTTTGTAAATACGCGCTCCTTGCCTGAATACAGAACCCCAACCGATTCTTCCACGTCAAACCCATTGGCGCTAGAGTAATCTTCAAAGTCACTGAACATCTGCTCAACCAACATAGTCGAGGGAACGATCAGCGTACACTGACGACCCTGAGCAAACTGCCAGCGGAAATATGCGTACAGAATCAACGACTTACCACTTGAAGTTGGACTCAACAGTAACTGTCTGTTGTATTTGATCGCTCGGTGGATTGCCTCGTACTGATACTCGCGAATCTGAAGCGGTTGACCCTTACCGCGCAGATCAAGCGAATCAACAAACCGCCTCACCTCTTCTGGGGTAATGTCGGTTGAGTTCTTCAGGGTAATATCAACTTCAATGGGATAATCGCGGTTCTTTGCCCATTTGACGATCTCATCAACTAACCCCTTGTATATGGTCTTTCTCTGTTTGTTGAATAACCGTATCTTTCCATCAAACATACCAGTTTTAAACTTCTGCATGTACTTGTACCCTGGAGCAAAGAAACAAAAGAAGTCTGCCAGCTCAGCCTCGATTCCCCAATCATCGCAGACAATCCGAACGAATGTCTCGTTCCCAGGTACAATTTTAATCATACGCCTGCCCTGAACTTAGCCCAATCAATACCCGCTTTGGTCGCCCAACCTCGGTCTTTGATTGCCCCAAGCACACTCTCAAGGAAATATATGGTTGACTTGAGATACGACTCGCGAGCAACCAGTTTCTGATAATCTGAATCGGCCTCAATCAACCCTTCAATATCAGTCTTTAGGGTTTTGTATTGCCATTGCTGCCACCCACGATCAGTCAACTCTTCCCGAGTCATCTCACCTCGGAAATACTTTGATTTGGTTGCTCGCAGATCAGCAATATCATGCTGCGCTTTCGTCAGCCGAAGCTTGGCGTCAATAACAAACCCAATATACTTTGAGTGCAACATCGGCTGTTGAAGTGCCGCTGCCCCCAAGTCATCGGGTATTGGGGCGTCCTTTTCCCACATCAGTTTCAATTCATCAAGCGTCATAATTTATTTGGATTATTATTTTGTGTACAGTTTAATAAACGTTATAATTACTCTGTAGGGTTGAAGTAGGTCTAGTTATAGTTACTTCGGTAACAATGAGTTAGAGTAACTATACAGGCGAGTAATAAGAGTAAGTCATAACGACGGTAGCTTCAACGTAGTTGACGTCGGTATTAGTTGAACCAACGTTAATAGCACTTAATGAAGTAGGAAAGGCATCAATAAAGTTAAACTGTTTAACGATTTGATTATTCGTACCAAGTATCATCAATGAACAGTCACTAACAGACTTACTTATAGTGGTATATGATTGAGCATTACGAGCTTCATTAACGAAACTGGTAAAGGCTGCATGACCAACTGGAAAGCCCAGACCAAACATCCACTCCTGTATTGCAAGGTAATTCTTCATCTGAGAATCAACCATAAAGGTAATGGTCAGATCATCAAATGTCAACGTCTCACCGGGCATCTTCATATCATGAACACTGGATACCTGAACTGCCTCGCCCAGACCAATGGCAGGTAACTGTACGCCCTGGATGAAATAGTCTAACTCAGGGTACTTTTGAATTGAGAACTTAAACCCGTTTGGAGTCAATAAGTCGATATTGGTTGTACAAGTCATACATAATCCTCGTTGACAGTTTCAGATTTGATTGTTCGTAGGGTCAGAGTAAGCTCCCTCAACTCAGGGGACACATTGAGCATGTCCCGATACACATGAGCCTCAGTCACGCTCATGTTATAGCGTAGAGTCACATGAGGATTGTACTCAGCGTATGAATGCTTCAACCCGAATGGGACAAGCGAGTTATGGATAATCCCAAGCGTCGGGTTATCAAGTTTCAGAACCAAGCATGACTTTGCCGCATCGCGGGAACCGTCTTTTGGAATCGAGTCAAAACAATCAATTCCAACGATATTGCAAGTAATAGGGGCGCTGAAGTTTGCGTCAAGGAACTTCTGGATTCTGTTTGGGGGTACTGAGCTTCCCTTTGAATACATCAGGGTACAGTGGTAGTCGCCTGCTGGAGGAGATTCTCCAGATTTTGGGGGAGTAACGTGAAGCGCATCAAAGAACCTTCCCAGGTCAGAGCACTTGATTGAAACGTAGTTTCCAGCGTTCGTTGATTCGCGAAGGTAGTCTTTGAAGGAGATCATCAACTATTTAAGTTGATCAATCCCTCCTGGTCAAGTCAAAACGTAAACTGCGTGACCAGAATCAAAGTTCTGGAAATATCCCGCTCGTTTCATTATCTCAACCTCAGTCAACTCGCTCGAATAGTGTTCTGGAAACAGTTTTTCCAGCTTTGACTTCTGAGTTTGATACCGAGGGATACTCTCTGAAGTTGAGTTGTTCCACGAATAACCAGGACCAGTTTCGCGAACGAACTTTCCAAATTTAGCGTAGGTTGTCCCAACAGAATATCGCAGGTCACAGTAAGTGACGATTTCGCGCAACTCGGTTTTCCTGAGAAACGCCAACATCTTCCCAAACGCCCCAACAACGGTCACATTCAGAACAGTCGCGTACCGAATCAACTCAAGTTCAGCCTCTTTTGAGAACCTCGATCGCCCGATTGAGATTGCCGTTACCAACCGGCCATTATGATAGCAACCAATATAACGGGACGCAGTCGCGTTACCCTGAATGTGATTCTGCTCAAAGAACGTCTTGGCTTCAGTCGCAGAAATATCAGAAACGGTACAGTTCCTTGCCCAAATCCTTTCAGTAACTCCTAACTTAGCGCGTAGAATCGACTTGACGATGTCTCGTTTGAGGAGCCACTCACTCTCCAAAATATGGATCAGTTGATAGCCTTTGCTTGCACAGGCTTTCGTTTTATCTGAATGATAATTCTTGTCGATCCGCTCAGCGCTATGCCAATAAAGCCCATTGAACTCGATGCACAATTTCTTCGATTCAATAACGATAATTATGCCGTTTCATAAAAATCTATAAAACTGACTAAACGCTTCATCGAAGATGCCGTTGGTATTTCTACCGAAGGACTTAATTCCTCTCGACGTTTGTAATCGGATAATTCTTCCGATGCGAATCCATAAAGATCAACCAGACCTTTATTCAAAATGTTTACTGCCGCATTTAAGTCTCTATCATGAGTCGTTCCACATGAACCACAAATCCAGTCTCGTATGTGCAAGCCCATATCGGTTTCTTTATGACCACAATGAGAACACGTCTTTGATGACGGATACCAACGATCAATTTTCTGAAAAGACTTACCATACCAGTTAGCCTTGTATGAAATCATAGAAACCAGAGTTGCCCAAGATGCATCAGAAATCGACTTTGCCAATTTCCTATTCTTGACCATTCCCTTGATATTCAAATCTTCCATACATATTGTATCGTAGTTATTAACCAGCCAAGTAGATAAGTTTTGATAAACCCATTTTCGTTGATTGGTTACTTTGAGATATGACTTTGCAACTTTTAATCGCTGCCTCTCATACCTTGAACTGCCCTTCACCTTGCGACTCAAATGCTGCTGCGCTCGTTTTAGTTTAGATTGGTTTTCTCTAAACCACCTTGGGTTTTCAATTTTCATACCATTACTCATGATACAAAGATGTTTAAGTCCCAAGTCAATACCGATTGAGCGACCAGTATTTTGTTTCAATTCTATAGCTTCTTCAACTAAAATTGAAACAAAATATTGATTTGCTTTGTTTTTGGAAAGCGTTACGTTCCTTATGGTTCCTGAAAACTTCCTATCAACAGACATTTTAATCGGGGTCATCTTTGGAATTTTGATTCTTGACGTCTCAAAATTTACTTGTCCAGTTAAAAATTTCTGGCCCGGAATACGGAATGAATCTGTAGAAACTCCGCGTTTCTTAAACTTCATCCTACCCAGTTTAGATTTGCGAGTTTTAGAAAAGAATTGCTTCTTAGTTTCTTCGAAATCCCTACTCTTTTGTTGTAGCGCGTATGAAATGGAATTGTTCAGCCAACTGTACTCAGGATTATCTTTTAAGATTTTCTCACTCATAGGTCTATTTGGCCCATCTTTTGAGAATGAGTTGAAATTTGCAACCAATTGGTTCCACACAAAACGCACAGAACCAAAGACTTCAGAAAGATATTTTTCTTGAGTCTTGGTTGGGTAGATTCTGTACTTGTATGATTTTAGTTGCATTTCAATAAAACGTTTACTGATTTATATAGTATTTATTTCCAAATGTGCCGACACATAGTCATAATACTCATTGAACCAAAATGCGTCGTTCTCAGTTCCTCAAGGGATACGCATGAATCAATCAGAGGTTGTAACTTTTCTACCGAGTTAAAGTCATCAATATTCAGTCCAACCCTCTCAAAGGTTTCTCTATTTGTACGTTCAACCCATTCAGCGCGTTTCTTCTTTCTCGATTCAACGCATGATTCAATGTGATTATTGTGGGTAACGCCGTACCGCTTGAGCATAGTTGCCTTGGACTTCTCCATACGAGAAGCAGCGTTCGCCTTCTGCCCTATACTCATTGCAGCCCGGGTTTTCTCTGAACGTCCAGTACATTGAGCAGAACAATAATTGGCCCCAATCTTCAATAGACCACCGCAATAACAACGTAAGTTCGGCCTATCAGCGATCAAGTAATCTAGCTGTTCTTTGAACTTCCAATTAGAAATCTCGGGGATTGAAAGGATAGTAGCGCGCAGCTCGTCAAATACGCCTAGGGACTTGACGTAGTCTTCCCGCATTCTCCTTGGAGTTTCGCGGATATGTTTGATTGCTTCGGTAAACGTCATATGGTAATTATAGCGTATTTACCGTTCGCTCAAAAGAAATCCCGACCAAAGCCGGGATTGAAAGAAAACTCTGACCGAAGCCAGAGTTATTTCGGTTTCCCTATGCGATAACCTTCTGGGATCGGCTCATTTGAATAACGTTGAATCCAATCAACTCCGTTTGTATAATTAAAGAGACGCCGCTTCTGAGGCGCCATTCCGCGAACCCAACTTGGATCTGGCTCAACCCCTGGCATCAACCGATAATTCTTCACCCCGTCGTTCCAGGTCGTCGACCCACCACAAACCGTTGTGTTGCCGCGCCCCTCCAACCACCCCTCTGGACACTCAAGCAACCGCTTCTTTTCCTGAGTTATCGGGTCGTAGAACCACCTTAGCTGAGAGATTGTTTTGCTCTTCTTCCGTTGAGATTCTGGATTCGCTGCGTTCAACAATGCCCTCTCTCGCGCCTGCGCGTTCTGTTTATCTGATCTGAGGTGAACAAGGCCCAGTTCTTTGATGATGGGAGACTCATGAGGAATCCTCCCATAATACATCCCGTTTGGATAATAGTACGTGATGGTTCCGGTCAAGGCAGCCGAAGTCTGCTTCTTCTGATGATCCTTCCCCCTCTGAATATGCTTCTTCTCTTCATCGTATGAGTACTGTGTCCGATCAATCGTCCACCCAAGCCGCATCAACGCATCAACCTTCTCATCGTGCTCTGGGTCGTCATGATGAATTACCTTGATCTCAGGCCAACCATAATATAACCGAGTCGTCTTTGGACCAGATAACTTATCGCGAGTCTCTTGGGTATGCGTCATCCCAGTGTTATTGCCAACTAACCCCAGTTCTTTGATCATAGGGTCGTCCGTTTTCAGGAAGAACCGATTTCCATCTTTATCTTTGTAGTTCGATTTGCCCCTAATATGTTTGCCTCTATGTTCGATGGCGCCTTCCCTCGTTTTCGCCAAATAACGAATCTTTATTGCGGGAGGAACGATTCTACCACTAAGCTTAATGTTAGTCGAAGAATTAAAATTACCAAGCATACAGTTGAGGGCCGATGACTGACTCCCTCCATACGCTTTCCATAACATGACGTGAGCGGTTATATGTTGACGTGCTGTTAGAAATTTTGAATTCCATTCAGCGTGTTCGTGCTCTGGAAATAGATCTTTTGCCTTAGGGCATATATGATGGTCTTCGACGTATTCGTCTTGTTTGTGCGTGCAAGCGTTGATAAACTTCCAGTATCGTTTCAGATAATGTGGGTTATGAGGTTTGGATTCAAGTATAGAATAGATATTCATGGCGTAATATGTAATTAAGAAGGGTTCCTGTTTATTTATCACAAAAGAAAACTCTGACCGAAGCCAGAGTTTTCTGATTTACTTATTTAAGTAAGTAAGCGTTTACTTCTAGAGGAGCGACGTTACCTTGATTTTCCGGAAGTAGGTGTTTCCGTTTGCGTTCAGGGTTGTGAACGGGTTAGCAACGAAACCGTATCGAGTACGGAACGCCACCTTGGGTTGGAAGGTGTTCGGGTCAGTAGCGCGGAACAGTTGCAGCGGAATATATGGGCAGTAGAACGCACCAGCGTCGAAGGCGTGAGCGCCTTTGTAGCCGACCATCAAGAACTGCTCAACGGACTGGTTAGCTGCAAACGGATCCACATACACCTTGTACTTGCCATTCAACACGCCAGCGAACGTGCTAGAAGCCTCATCCACCGTCAGGTTGGTGCTCAGTGCAGGAGCGTAGTCCAACACGCCAGCCATTGCCAAAGCAGAGGCCACGTCAGCCGAGCAAACGATGAAGTTACCGCGACCGCGACGGGTTTGCTGGTAAATTGCATTGGCTTCGCGTTCGATTTGGAACAGCAAGCCTTTGAACTTCTCAACAGACCAACGACCGTTTGAGTCAACGTCCAGGTCAAACGTACCAGCCGTAGCCGTACCAACTTGAGCGCCGATCTTTGCGCTGTTGTACACAGTGCGGATAACTTCGCGGTTGATCTCGTTCAGGATCTCGGTTGACAGGATGTTGCACAACTCAGCTTCAGCGTCCAGACCGTGCACAGCTTTCAGGTCCTGAGACAACTCAACGCTGTACTCAGCCTTCAGAGCGCGGGACTGAGCAGTCACCGAGGTTTTCTCGATGCTGAAGCTCATCTGGTTGAACGTGGCGCCAGGTGTACCGCTGGTCGAACCCAGGGTCTCAGCAGCAGCCGTGCTCATTGCGGTACCAGTGGTGGAACCAGCAACCGAGCCATCACCAGCGTGCGTACCTGTACCAGAGTAGTCGGTGTCGGCTTCGTTGAACAGAGCCTCAGTGCCGCCTTGCGTGCCGTACTTGCTCTTCATTGCGAAGATCAGGCCGGTAGGCTGGGTCATCGGCTGTACGCCACACATGTCGTACGCGATCATGGCAGGCATTGCACGGCGAACGAGGTTGATCAACACTGGGTCGAACTTAGCCACGCCGCCCGTATCGGGCATGCCGCCAGCGCTGTTGGCGGGAGCGTCTTCAAACAGAGCTGCGCGCTCAGAGCGGTTGGCTTGTTCTTGGTTTTCCAAGAGTTGAGCCGTGACGCCAGCGCGGTATGCGTCAGCGATTTTCGGGGCATTGTCGGCTTCCAGAACCGGAGCCCATTTTTTCAGGAGGTCTTGACGGGTCGTCATATTATTCTTTCTTGTTATTAACGGAAGGTCTTCAGATACGAGGCCATTGTGGGATCCACTTTGACTTCTTCTGCAATGGTTTCAACTGGAGTGTGCGACTCAGCAGTCACATCCTCAGTCAGTTGCTTGGTTTGTTCAGCAACAGGCTTACTCACATAGTTCTCACGAATGGTGGTGAGCTTTGCAACGAACGATACTTCATCTTCAAACGAGATTTCCTCTGCCAACAGGGCAAACTTCTCAGCGTCAATATCGGTCATGCCTTTTGAGCACTCGTCAATTTTCTGCTGTTTAGCGTAAGCCTTGATTGTCTTGAGCAATTCAACGTTTTGTGCTACTTGCTCATCTAACTGAACTTCAAGTTCTTCGGCCTTGTGAATCGACGACTCAACCAGGTCAAACTCTTCATCGGGCAGATTGATATTGTGCTCAACGAACACGTTTTTCATCTTACCAACAAAGCTCTCAAAGATTTCAGCTTTGATGCCGCGATCTAGGGCAACTGCATTATTTTTCAACCACTGCTCGACTACGAAATCGAGGTATCCATCAACTTTTTCAACTAACCCCTCTTTTGTTGCAACGCTTTCATTGAAAGCAAATTGCGCCAATTCTTCTTCCATCGATTCGCGCAACTGTTCTGTGCGCGCAGCCACCGCTGCCTCAAAAATTGTGGTGGCCTTTTCTTTGAATTCTTCAGTCAGATCAACGCCATCGAACAGAGCACCAAGGTCGATTACCTTGACTGACTCTTCAACTTTGACCTCTTCTTTGACATCTTGCTTGCGGCTATTAGGCTTGGTCTCATCCTCGCCCTCGATAGCTTCATCATCGCCGCCGTCCAGCTTATCTTCAGCGTCGTCGGCTTTGTCAGCTTCGATCTTCTTTGCAGCTTCCTGGAGAGCCAGGATCTTTTCTTCAATAGACATGTAATTACTCCTTGATTATTATTTAGTGAAATTGATAGTCACCCCGAAATTGAGCTCATAAACTTCTGGAACTGTTTAAGCATTTCCTCGTTAAGCTGTTTTGCAGATGCATGCTTGATTGCATACTGCGCCTCTTCAATCTCGCGTTCTTCGTAGCGACCATCAATAAAAACCCAATCGCGCGACTCCATGATCGGCTGTACCCATGCGTCAATCGCACTGGGGTCAGACACTGCATCAATTGCAGTCATCGCAAAATCATTCTTCACATACACTGTGCCAGCTCGCTCTTCGATTGAGCCCAGTCCTCGGGTGCTCACGCCCATCTGGACGCCGCCCTCCAGCAACCCCTTGAGGATATTGCCCTGGGGTGTATTGAGAATCTTCGCTTTTCCGTAAACGTCATTTCCTTCCATCTTCAACGAGGTAATCAGGTGCGAGGCCAGCTCAGGCTTGACGTTTGGGCGGTTCTCAGGGTGACTCAACTCAGACAGAGCACGGTTCTTTGACACATACGTTTCCACGTAGTTGTTCACCGCATTCTCCATTACCTGTTTAGGGTAAATGCGCCCGTTGCGGTTTTTCTTTTCAGCCTGAGCAAAGATACCCTCAATGAAGAGGCGCTTTGTATCGCCTGAACCTTCTGTGATGATTTTCACATCATCAAAAATGATTGCTTCTCTGAGGAATTTCATGCGCCCACCACCGTTGTGTTATCGTAAGGACCAAAGGTCTCTGGCTCAATCTTTGACTTGTATCCGGCAACCTTACGCAGGTTGATATAGATAAAGCCCTGGCCATTCATATGAACTGTGATATCATCGGTATTGCCGATATCATCAGAGATACCCCACTCACCGCCCAGGTCAATTTGACCGTTCTGGTACAGGTTGGCGATAGGTACGCCGTTCCTTGAGACTTCAACCTGATCCTGCCCACCAGGGGAGCAACCATAGGTGAACCCAGTGATATTGACAGTCGGAGTACCTGAGATCACCATAGTGGGGGAAAGCAGGTCGGTTGCCAGGTGGATGATATCGGTTGTATTTGTACCCCAGACCTTGACAATAGCCAAGGTCTCGGTTTGTTTGAGGACTTTGTATGCCATGTTATTTCACCAGACGGTCGGCCGCTTTGTCGATACCGCTCAACCGTTTGAATTGTTTATCGGTAGCATCACTTGAATGTTTTCTGAACTCGTCGGACTTCTTTTTCAGATTCTGGTTGCTCAAAGCGTTAGAAACGTTCTGAAAATGCATTGCGTTAGTGGCCGCGCCCGCTGCATATTTAGAAGCCTTCTTGACGTATGAACCCAGAGTAGATTTGCTCAATTCATACAGAGCCTGCTCAGACTCGTCAAGCGCGTTGAACTCTTCTTCGGTGATGGATTCATCCAGAACGTCGCCAAACAGTTTCTTACTTGGCGACTTGTCTGCATGAGCTTTGAACTTCTGTGCAGCGCCTTTGTTTGGGAATTTGTAGTACGCGCCCTTATCCGAGTGACCGTCAAACTTACCGCCGTGCAGCTTTGCGCCACTCTCCAGATGATCAACGTCGGCTTTGCTTGGTTTGCCGCTAACGTGCACATCAACCTCATTCAGCTCTGCCTCGGCAAGGGGTTCTTCGACTTTCTCCTTAACCGACTCTTTAAACAAGCTCTGAGCAATCTCAACCTTGCGCTCATCAATAGCGTTATTAATACGGTCTGCGATCAGTTCAGCAAAGGCCGACTCAATTGCAATCGACTTACCAGATTCAACTGCGTCGATAAAATTCAAAATATTCTTTGTCATTTCACTTCCTTCTGTTTAAGTCGCTGTTGGTGCAACTCGTCTTTTTGTTGTAGTTGTTGATCGGCCGCGTCCTGTTGTTGCTGCATCTGCGCGTCCAGTTGATCCTGCTGCCCTGCCATCTGATCAACTCGGTTTCCATCTGCATCAACCGTTGGCATACCCATAACAACCGGGTTGGCGTCGTTACCCTCTTCGCGAATCTCATCCTCAATCTCGTCGATTTCATCATCGTTCATCGAGAGGACATTCTTCATGATCCACTTCTTTGAGTAATACTTACCGCTAAACTGATCGGCCATCTGAAGCAGACCCATCTTGGTCTGGTTGATCTCAACCTTCTTCATCTCAGCAAAATGGTTATCCTGGATGAAGTCGTACCGAATCTTGTTCTTGATTTTCTCCCAGTCACTCAGGGAGATAACGCCCTTGGAGATCAACTGGATCTTCAATAGGTCTGTAAACAACCCAGAGAACTTCAACCGCAACTTACCAACGAATTTACTGAACTTCAACTCATCCCGGGTGATCGTTTGTGACTGACCCAGGGTAAAGCCAGTTTCTTCTTTGGTGCGGGAGTTTGGCACATTAAGCGACTGAAGCAACTTGCGCTTGAAGTAGTCTAGGTCATCCAACTGGCTCAGGTTCTGCGCCCCCGCCAACGTCGTAATCTCAGTACCCTTACCGCCCTCGCGCCGAGGCATCCAGAAGTCTTCCATCATCGAGACATTCCGCTTGCTATCGGCAATCTCCCCAGTATGCGCATCATAAACAAGTTTGTTCTTGAACTTGTTCATCATCTCGGTAACGTACTGCTCTGCCTTGTGTTTTGGCAAGTTACCTGTATCAATATAGAAAATCCGACGCTCTGGGGCGCGGGTGATGCGGTAGATAACCACCGCGTCCTCAATCATCTTCAACTGATTGGCAGGCTTGATCGCCTTCTGCAGGTATCCAATCATGATACCTGTGTTGCCATCCACGTTACCAGAGCTGGTCATCACAACCGAATCCAGAGACAGCTTAATGCCTGTCGCATTGTTCTCGGTGATTCCCTTCTCATTGTAGATATAGTATTCGTCAATCCCGCTGATAACCTCAATACCCTGGGGGTTGCGGGACTTCTTGATTTGACGAATCTTTTTGATCTTCTGCGAGTCAATATACCGCACCTCAGCGATACCGTTTTTGGTATTTTCCTTGTCAAACAGCACGTGCGTATAACGCCGACCGTCCACATACCACTGGCGGAAAATATCATGACCCCGCTCGTTAAAGTCCAACAAGTCCAGGATATTCTGAAACTCTTGTTCAAACTTCTTTTTGATTCCAGCAGGGATATTGACCTGCTCTAGATTCAGCTTGGCCGCATAGTCTTCCTGATCAGTGACAATTGCCTCATTGACAATGTCCTCAATCGCCGAATCAACCTCTGGAAAGTTCGCCACCTCACGGTAACGCCTTACCAGATCGTTCTCATTCTTGATGGCGCCTTCAAGATCAAGAGCGACCCCGTAATGAGAACCGTATGCGCTCGTATCAAGTACGATTGCACCGTCCTCATTTGCGGGGCCGACGACCGAGCTGATTTGCTCGTTATCGCTTGGCTTTCGTTTCAGTTGAAAGCCAAACAGTTGATCAAGTAGTTTTGCCATTAGCTATTTAAGCTCAGACCGTCTCGAAGTAGTTGAATTCGAAATTCACCCCGAACGTTGCCACTGTGTTGTTATCATCCCAGCTCAGGTTGATAGCGCCAACTTCAGTGGGGAACGCATCAACGAACTTGTACGTTTTCACAACCCGGTCGTTACGATCCAGCGCCTGAACCTGCATTTCAACTTGATACATTGCAGGGATGAGAGCCCCAGAAGTCGAGCGAGCATTCTGCATCAACTCAATCCAGCTCTCAAACGCATTACGCACATTGAAGTCGGTATCGGTATACACCTCAATGCTCCATGGCTGGAATGTACGCTCGCCAGCGAACTTCACCGGGCGACCCCGATAGGACACAGTAACCGCGTCCACAGAGGAGGAGGGCAACTGAGCCGACTTGGCTAGGAACTGCGCCTTTTGGCCTGCCTGCACGCCACCAGCCACTGCGGTTGGGAATACGATAAAGCAACGGAACTGATTGGGACGGAAACCGCCATTGATCAGCTGACCCTTGAAATCTTGAATACTTGACATTTTGATCCTTTGTTACCGGGGCCGAAGCCCCGTTTCGCTATTAACCGCCGCTGGCCCCTGCAATCTCAGTAAACGACACCCCAGTCCGAGTGGCAACGAAATTCAACGTCATAAAGTTGATGCTGCGCTCAGGCTGAATGTAGATATCGGCCACAAAGTTGTTGGTATCCACCACGATTTGACCATTGTTGGTACCATCGCACACAACCGAGAAGTCATAGATACCGCGACGACCCTTCACATCCCGCAGGAACGGGGACACCATACCCACAAACTGAGCGCGGGTAAAGTCATCGTTGAACTCAAACATCTGGTACTTGGCAGCAGTAGCGATGGACTTCTCCAACACAATAAACAACCGACGCACATTGATACGATCAAACGCGCTTGGCTTGGTCAACGCGGTCTTATCGCCATACAACACAGTACCCTGACCTGGGAACGATACCACCGGGTTAATACTGTTCTTGTACAGATTATCTCGATCGGTTTTACGTGGGCTGAATGCCAACTTGACGACATTCTTCACCTGACCGCGATTCAGACCAGCAGGGCTAAACCAGGGGTCATTGGTGTTGTCGGTGCGGGCAGCAAGACCTGCGATATCGCCATTCAGCGGCACCCAGCGGTACTGGTCATTGTATTTGTCGTACTGGTATTTGAATCCAGAGTCAATAAACGCATACGAGCTGGATGTGATCAGGTTGCGGTAGGCGATCATACTATCAACAATCGCGCTGGTATTACCAATCAAAGCCTCGCCAGTGACGATATTCTCTGGGGAAACGAAAGCCACACAATCCCGACGCACTTCAGCGATATTCTGGATAACGTAGTTTGTCAGAGTTGCCGACGCCTTACCGACGATAATCAGGTTAACATCGAACTGCTCATCGTTACCAAACAAGTCAAACGCCGCTTCGCGCTGACCCATCGTGGCCGTAAAGTTATCTGCACCCCCGCTCAGGGTACGGCTGATAGCGGTTCCGATTGAAGCGTAGGCGACGCCAGAAGCTGCATCAGTACCCCAGTTTGTACCAAGCGCGGGATGATCCATCCAAACCAGATACTTGGACGTTGCATTGACCACTTGTTTGTAGTAGGCAGCGCTGCCCGTATCGCTACGCGCATCAGAAGCCTTGGAGACATAGGCGAACTTCTCAAGGATAGTGCCCTGGGTTCCAGTGATACGACCGCCCACGTCAACCACAACCATGTGCAGTTCATCGTTGCTGGCGCCGCGCTGAGTAGCGTATGCGGTTGTGCCTGGAGCGCCTGCAAACTGGTCTTTATAGGCCCAAGCGGCAAACGACGCAGCATCGGCGATTGAGTATGCCAAGGAGTTACCCAACGAGCCAGGGTACTTGGCAGCGAACTCACCGACCATTGCCTCGCCGTGCGAATACATGCTGAGATAGTCGGTTTCGTTGTTGATTGTCAAACCGCCCAACATAACCGTACCAATAGTTGCCCCTGAACCGTCACCTGTGATAGTGACTGTGGGAGCAGAAGCGTAGCCAAAGCCCGCAGCAGTAATTGTGATTGAAGTCACCGCACCGCCCGCAACGACTGCTGTGGCAGTAGCCTGCGCGCCACCAGCCGCCGGAGCGCCGATAACGACCGTTGCCGTTGTGTAGCCAGTTCCACCAGCTGAAACGGGGATACTCACAACCGAGCTGGGCGTTGCCACAGCGTTGGTCTGACCAGTTGTCCCAGAACGAACCAACAGGAGGTTGTTTGAGTAGGCCAAGAAGTTAGCAGCAGCAAACCAGTTAGCTGCATTGGCTGAATTGGGCTTACCAAACTGGCGAACCATTTCATTTTCTGAGTCGATTGTGACCACTTGATTTACTGGGCCCCAGCCTGCCTCGATAACCGCAGCGCCGATCGAAGTGGCAACCGCTGGGACAACGTTGGTCAGGTCTTTCTCAGTTACCGTCACTGAGGGTGAGAGTGCAATTGGCATATTATTCCTTTTATTTGTTTCAAACCCCGAGAGGTACGAATATATTTAGTGAACGCTGTTGTCAGAAATTGAAAGTCTCTGGTTCTGGCGAATCAACCCCGTTTGTAAAATTACCAATCGGGATGTGCTCTGATTCAATTGCATCAATTCGACTCTGATACAGGGCTTGCCTCATATTTAGGTTGGTCATCTCAACAAAGTACGGCTGGGTCGTCAACCAAGCGAATATGACCAATGACATCACCAAATCGTCATGATACCCGTCATCAGCCGCATACGTATCCCTCACCTGGATGAAGGTCGAAATCTCAGCGATTGTGTCAGCATCAAATGTGATCAGTTTACCCTCTTCAACCATACTCTTGAAGTTTGAGCACCCAATCCGCTTGATTCGTTTGTCCATATTCACCCCAAGGCGAACGTTATTACCAAAGCCCCCTGACACCACCTGACCCTTGGGGGTTTGACTGACAAACACGATATTGGTATATTCCAACTCATAATACACGATATGAGGAACCTGCTCAGAGCAATTGGTTTCAAATATCACCAGCGCCTCGTTATAGTCGTTGGCTATCTGATAAATCACACTGGGGAATAACAATGGAGCAATCTTGTTGTTACGGTATTTGGCAACAACCTTGTAGGGGAAAGTCGTCACATCGATACAGTTGAATACCGAGTAGTCGCCCCCAACGCCCTTTGAGGTGTCAACAGATATGACGTAGGAATGGGGCGCGTCGCCCTTGATTGGGAACTCGTAAACGTCCAGCCCGTCTTCCCGCTTCAGCAACGGAGCAATCGCTGACATTTTACCCATCGCGTTTGCATTGATCAGGGTCGAGGATGAGCCCAGAAACGCGCACTCCACCTCCTGATTGTATTTCAACTCGCCCAGTAGCCGTAACTGACCTGCGGCCCACTCGTCGTCTCTGGTTGGGTGTTCTTGCCATCGAACCCTTACCGGGTAAAAGTCATTCATCCCAGTCTCAGCCTCGTTCCAGAACTTCCAGAAGTGGTTGTAACCAAGAGGGGTTGAGGTCATTACGATTTTTGCAGTTTTACCTGATGAAATCGTTGGGTACGTTGAAGTAAAGAACTGATCGGCAACCGAATTTGGAATGATCGCCGCCTCGTCAATATACAACAATTGACAGTTGTGGGATATCACTCCGTTGGTATAGTATGAGTGCTTCTCGTCGACGTTGAAGAAATCATACACTGGAATCGAATTGCCGCAATCAACGGACGAAATCATTTCGTCGCTCAATTTATCGCCAACTGACAGGTTGGCCGCAGTTTTCCATCCAATAGACGTCAACAATTTGTGGTCTGGGGTCACAGTAATAGAGTTACCGCTCGCGAACCGAACAACCAATGTGTAACGAACGCCCTGGAACAACAATTCCTCAACCCTTCGGAATTTGTCTTCAGATAGAATTTCAAACTCAGATAACGATTGACCGATTTTGATTTTCGGATATTCTGTTGGGTATTCTTCAACGATCAACCGAACCTTCTCGGGACCAAATTGCTCAACAACCTCAGAGTTGGTCCCAACAAGATGCTCGCGTCCAAGGCCAGATAACAATTCGTCAATCGCCGCGTAGAAGATGAAGCCTTGTTTGTCCCTGATACATACCTTGGTTGATCCAGAAACGCAGGTTTTCCCTCGAATACCAGACGCTGAGGTCGCTCCTGTGAATACCTTGGAACCGTTCTCGAGTTCAATATCGCCCTTGTTCCAGGTCTTAACCCCTTGCTGAAGGAACTTTGGCAAATACTCAAACATCATCTGGTAACGCGCCATCACCTCACGAGCAGCTGCGGCTTTGTTAGCCAGAATTGCCGACGTTTTTGCATCGTTGAAAATCGAGAACCACAACAAGTAAGCCGCTGCACAGGTCGTTTTGCCCATCTGTCGGCCGAACATCCCGATGACCATGCGCCTTTCATGCATAGCCATGATGAAGCGTATCTGATAATCGAACAGTGGGAATACGATCAGGCCGTAGTCTGATGTGACGATTTTACAGTAGGTTCGGATAAAGTAGATCGGGTCTTTCTTGCACTTGATATATTCATCAAGCTCATGCTCGGTGAAGTCTAGCGGCGCGCCGATAGGCTTGAGTAGCGTGTTACCAAGATAACCAGTCAGATTCAATTTAATTTCCAAGTATCCACAACGATTGCCTTACTTGGCAATACTCCAGTCGCCAAGTGCGTATCTGTTGCAGCCGGAGCAGAGGTGACCGGAACCGTCGTATTCAGAATAACGCCGCTTGAGGTATCAACGGCCCCAAACAGATTCAATTTGGCGGTAAAGCTCAGCGTGTGTGTGACCAATCGGCGCGTCTGAAAGTCACCCTCAAAGTCGTCAGACACCGACACCCCGTTCAGGATAATTGGAATATCAATTGGAACCCCAACAGGCGATACTGTGGATAAGGTGTACTCTGGAGCGAACAAAGGCAGTATCTGTTCAATCACAGACAGACTATCTTCAGTACCCTTGGTCAACAAATATAATGATAACTCTACGTTATATGGAACTGGCGCGTTAACTCGACCGTTTGGAACCCCAGCCGTTGTGCAACCGTTGATTTTGTTGTTACGGTTCATTGCCCGAGCAGCGTCGTAGGCGTACCCGGTGATCTCAAACCCCATACGGGGGATATTGACATACGTGTGGTTCTCAAGATTTGGGTCTTGATCAACCCTCACATTCCACTTCTCTTTTGGGCCATAGGCAATCGGCACAGAGATAATCTGGGTATTGCCAGGCGTCGCCTCATCGTCTCGGACAATCTTAATATGACTGAACAGAGTACCGAATCCCACTACCAGGTTACGGATATTACGATGATAGAATGGAGTTTCAAACATCAGAGATTACCAAAGGGGGAGTTCTTGTTAAAGAACTTTGAAGTTGCCTCAGCTGCCAGCTTATCGTTATCGCCAAAGTTCCCTGGCACATCCGGTGATGGATTTACCGCCACATCGGCCGACTTGAGGCTTTCAAATACGTCCACATCGGCAATACCAGTCTCAAGTTTCTCTGACGAATACCTGAACAACTCGATTGTCAGCTGATACACGTACAACTGACCAACCTGATAGAATGGCATCTGGTGTTGGACAAAATTGATTTCAAACAACCCATTTGTCATTGGGCAATAAATCAAATCGCCTTCTGCCGGTCTGTTTGGGAGAATAGTATTGCCTGACGCCCCAACCAACCGCTCCCACTCGCGCCGCGCCACTGACAACGTAGCTGACTGCTCCATCTGAAGGCCAAACTTGCTGGCAAACATTTGTTGCCCCTCAAAGCCCCCATCAGAGTTCTCCATATACATGGCGATAGGGTACGCGTGCTCAAACTTGCTGAGGCGGTCTTCCCCAAGGATCTTATCCTCATTGACGAGCTTCCGGGGGATATACAGAAAATCCATACTGTGCATACGGATCGCCTCAATAATGAGCGACTCGATTAACGAGTTCTCATTATTCCAGGTTGAAGTGTGTAGGCGCAGGGTCATATTACCCCATCATGAATTCAAGCGGAGCCAGCTTGTTCATGATATTGTCTTCAATATCTTCTTTGTCAGCCTTACCCTCATCGTAGATCGACTGACCATCCAACGCAATACCGCCTGGCAAAGTGATGCCGCTGTATTTCTTCAGATTCTGACCCCACTGCTGCTTCATCAAAGCAACCACATACTGCTTGAACAAGCGGTCATCCCAGAACTTGGGAGCCTCGGCCGGGTCAAGCGCCCTGTAGCAGTCCAACACAATATAGTTGCCTTCGATTTCCTTGGCAGCCCAGTTCTCATCAATATACAGCTTATTGGTGAGTTTGTTCCATCGGTACTGTTTCGCTGTATTGAGCATATTGTCAAGCAACGCAATGTGCTGCATCACCTGAGCATAGTAAATCATCGAGGTTGAGGTGATATCTCGTAGGTCATTCATCCGAATCTGGTACTCAGTATCAAAGATATTCGGCTGACCGCCTGCCCCGGCACTCCCTGGGAATACCCGATTGACCCCGAAAATCAGGTCAGGTAACGTAATATATTGGTTGGCAATATCAGTTGCAGTGATCTGATGCTTCAGATAAACCTTCTCAATACCGTCAAAGTAGTAATCCCGAAAGAAAGCAATCGCCTCGTCCACAATATCATCGCACTGATCCACGTGCACATTCACATCAACCAGCGGGTAGCCTAGTTTGCGCTTGGCCCAATCAATAACACCAACCCGCGAGGTAACAGTGGACATTATTTGAGCTCCCGAGATTCGAGGCGGTCAATAACTTTGTGGAGGCGTTCAATCTCAGTCTTCAGAGACACATTCTCAGACCGAAGGGAGGAAATTGAGTTATGCAAATTGAGAATCTCCTTTTGGAGTTTCTGCATCTGAATCATCAGCTCATGATTATGGTCGGCCAACCGCTTGTACTCACCCCGCAGGTTTTCCACAATATCGCGTTCAGCCTCACCCTTGGAGATTGCAACCCCCTCGCTTACCCATGATTTGATAATACGGCGAAATCCCAGGGAACCAGCCACTGCGGTTCCAACCATCGTGCCGACGACTGTCAGGATATCATTTATGTTTGCGGCGTCGATCATTTGATGTTATTCTTGTTGTGGTTGGCTTTTCGAGAAGAGCGCGTCCGGTGATCCAAATTTCCATAATCAGCGGAACGAGATATACTATGCGCAACGGTTGCTCAGTTGTATTTATAATTGCTGAAGCTGCCACAGCAGACCACAACACAAAGCCGAACATTGAGGTTGATATGCGGGCATAGCGATTTAGTCGGCGGTCAAACAGCTGATAGAACCGGGCGATGGCAAATACCGAGAACGCGAATACCCAGACAGGCTTGGCAATATGGGTAAAGAACGGACAGGGGCTCATTATCGAGATTGCCAGCGCTGTTAATATCGCTGCAAACAGAGTTGCAAACAACGCTGAATCAATATCAGACATCGCTATTGTGAGAAGCCGCTTCTTATCGTACATTATAGATCTTATGTAAATCTTCTGGCGAATACCGCCATGATTCTGGTTTCCCAAGCGCCTCAGCCACTATCTCCGAGCAGAACCACTTGTCCTTTGAATTGAACCAGTTATACTGTATAACGGTTCCAACGACCCCAAGATAATCGTATCCCGTTGAGGTTGCCGCTTCAAACATAAACCAGTCTTCAGACTTTACTTGTTTGCGTTTGATATTTACGACTTCCCACTTCCCTGAGGAAATGTCAATATCCTTCTGGCGAACGCCTCCATCCCTTGGGGAGCTGGACCAGCAATGATAAACGTCCTTGGTGCGGCGATAGGCCAACTCCACATGGGAGAACTTACTCTGGGTCACTTGGCAGATCGTATTGTCAACCCAGGTTGATTTGGGATTTTCCTTCGTACCTTTGTAGAATAGCAGATACATGTCAGCACCAGAACCAGTTATTACCATCAGAGATCACACAGCGTTGTGTGGCAACTGGAATTGATTGGGTTGCTGACCACTGAATCAATCCAGCGGTCGCAGTCAAGGTGAATGCATTTGCCCCTGCGTTTGAGATTCTGAACAGTTTTCCCGGTGCAGTATTTGCCGCAGGCAACGTCAAAGTAACGCCAACTCCAGTATCCATCAACAGAACTGAATCAGCAGTGGTTGCCGTGTAGTTTGTTGTCTGATACAGAACAGGGGTGACTTCATTCAATGCGACTGTCCCAGAAGCATTGGGCAAATTGATCACCCGATTTGCAGTGATTGTACCAGATGAATTGAACTGCGTATTGAATGTACCAGTTCCCTTGAAGTTGATTGAGGTCGTCAAATAGACATTCGGCGTCTCAAAATCAACCCTGCGCCCAACGCCAGATGCTTTGAACAGACCACCACCCTTACCATCAAACACATGGAAATTACGATAATAGGGGAACGACCAAAGGCCAGTAGTTGAATCGTAGCCAGAGTTATAGTTAATGGCAACTTCCATACCATCACCCAGATCGCCTGCGCCGCCTGTATAACTGATCTGATTGGCAGCACACGAGAAGTTACCAAACTGCATTCCAGAATAGAATAGGGCAGTCCTTGATGAACCAAACACCTTCATTGCAGCCAGACCCTTACCATTGAAGATTGTGAAATCTCGATAGTAAGGAAACGGAGCAGTGGTTGAATAGGATGAACTGTAATTGAAAGATATTCCAGAATCTGCCGCCGTTGACTTGTCATTAATATCAGCATACTGAAAATCAAATACCGATAATCTTGCCCCATTAGTGAAAGCCCAACGGCCTGTGATTGATTCAGCATTTGCAGCAGACAGACCGCCAGTAGTTGCAACTGTTCCGGGATTCCAGTTATTTGTGGTTGAATTCCATACCAATGCTTGACCATTAGTTGGGGCAACCGTAGTGGTATCCACATCCTTCAACTTATCAATTGAAGTGTCATTCAGGTCTGGCGTAGCAGGTTTGTTATCAAGAATCTCAATCACACATTCGTCAATATAGACGTTTGCTGATCCAGTTGCTTCTAGGGAAACATAGAACCTTGTTGTGCCGATTGGTGCTCTTGAATAAGCCCTTGCCGATTCGATTGCCCATGTTGATGAATTAACATCAGTCGCAGTGTATGAATACAGGAAAGTTCTGCTTGAGATTCCCGAATCGAATCCATTATTCCCAAGGTATCCAACAACCAAATTGAGGAATGAGCCAGATGGAATTGTCCCAAGAACTTTGAAACCGAAGGTTGGTTTTGCGCCGGGAGAACATAGGAACGACTTGTAAATCTTAGTCGTTGTTCCAGCAGCCGGAGCCATATTCAATGACTTTGCCCCTGCGCTGAATTGTGTTGTAACAATTGATGGGGCAGTGAATGCAGCGCCAGAACTGATAGTCCATTCGGATGGGGTTGCATAGTTCTCAAAAGAACCGTCAGCAAGCAGGTTATTTCGATCCACATGGACATGAACCCGCTTGTTGGTAGTTGAGTAGCGTCCACCATCAAAAGACGTTAGATTGTCAATATAGACTGCGCCTTTGAAAATAGTCGGTAATGTGAACGCGCCAGTCGGGGTGAAGCTCACATGGGTATTGACCAGATAGATTCCAGCATCAGCAGAACCCACATCGCCACCCGTAGTGGATTCATCAGCAATACCGATATAGACCGAGACTGTCTCATTAACGATAATGATTGTGTTACTCAGACAGATTCTGGAATTAGAATCCTTACATAGCAACCAAGGTCTTAGATTCGGCGTGTTGATTGATTCAATATGAGAATCGCTGATATAGACTGAACCGCCCAATTCCGCGATAATAGCTTCTTGGGTAAAGTAGTCAAACGAACAATTGCTGAATGACATATTGCCTGCAATTGCATGGGCAAGCGTCAAACTATTGAAAATCACACAGTTGGTGAAACCAAGCCGTTCCCCAGAATCATTAAGCGTGACGCCAGAATATAGAATAGCAGTGTTGCAATTATGGATTGCACATGAATCTATCTTCTGAACGTATGAGTGATCGCCAAAGGAAACGCCAGTATCAAAACCAGAAATTGTGCAGTTTTGAACGGCTGCGTGTGCGCCTGAATTGGATAGACCGATTCCGAACTGAACCCCAATCAGCCCGGTGATTCTTGTACCACCGTAGTTGATACCCTTGATATTCAATCCGTTCAACGAATAGACTGCCAAGTCCCATAACGGGTAGAAGTTATTGGGGGTGGTGATTGAAAAACATACACCAGCAGCAGTCATTGAACTGTAGTTCAGTTCTGCACCGTTACCAACAATCGAGTGAGTTCCGTAGTCGTACGTCACCCCTGCACTCATCAGGAACTTGTAGGGGGAGAATACCAGAGTCGAATGAGACGCGGCGCAGGCGTCCAACGCAGCCTGCACATACGTGTGAACTGGGGTTGTATTTGTCCCGGCAACGATATTGGCCCAGATATTGGCTGGGATAAAGTCCTGAATCAGTACTGACGACCCCGCCGCCAACTCATCATACGTTGGCTTCTGGTTTACCGCATTCCAGCTCGCTCCACCCCAAACCATTGTCTTGGACAGGGTGGTGCTCCAGGCAAACACTCCTGCGATCCCTGGGTTGGGGGATGTTGCTCCCTCTGAAACCGGAAGACGAGGGAGGGATTTAAGAGCAAGCGAGCTAGTGGTCATCAACCTTGAACCAGAACGCGGAGCGAGTTAGAAGCTGGGGCCAAAGCAAAGCCCAACGTTACCTGATTGGTGCTGTTACGAATCACATCACACTCGATTGTAGCCCCAGTGGAAACCTCATACACCTGAACCAACGCATCAAGAGTAGACAAACCGTGAGTGATTGCAATACTGGTGGCAGTACCATCACCAAACGTCTGGGCGTATTTGCGAACGACCAGCGCTGGATCGATCGAGATAACATTCCCAACAATACCGACGCCTGTACCGGGCGCGTAGGAGATCGATGCACCAATCTGAGTAAAGGAGAGGGGAGTTGTCCCAAGAACGATACTGTCAGCAGTAATCAGGCGCCACTGAGTGCTGGCGTTAGTTGTACCTTCAGTGATCATTACTGAAAGGCCTGAAGTTACCTTGGTTCCAGTGTCAGCGTCAATCGAGCGGTTCCAAGCGCCAGCAGCAGCAACGTAGATACCGTTATAGATAGGCTGGGACTGGTTCTTAACCAGAACTCGGTCGCCTGCAACCAGAGTAACCCCATCAATTGTCAACAGACCTGCCAACGAGGCGATATTGGCGGTTGAACCAACTCGAACTGAATTTTTCCAGTCAGTACCGTTGATTGCCGAGTCCACGTAGTTCTTTGTGGCAGCATCCTGTGGCTGAATTGGGTCAGCCAGGTTACTGATCTGCTGCCCATTCAACGATACTGCCGTTGTAGGAGCCGCCATCTGATCCAGTCGCTGACTCTGCACCGTCTGCACAAAGTCGCTGATAGTAGCAGCGGTCTGGGTGCCAGTATGGTTGGAACGAGCCGTTGCGTCAATCCAAGCGGTCGCCCCGCGATACTCCAACTTCCCACTTGTACTATTAAAGTAAAACTGACCGGGGACTGCCCCTGCCGGAGCTGCCGACAGTACCTGGGCAACTGCGTTTTGGATCTCGTTTTTACTGAAATCAACCGAGGTGAGGAATTTGCGTGACATGAGTTTCCTAGTTTAGAAATGCCGTTCCCTGAATTGGATCAGAGAATGTGATGATCAGACGGTTTGCATCCACATAAGCGATATCACCCTCAACGGTCGCCCCGCTTGAATCAATCACAGTGACTGACGGTCGCTTGTTGAGGTTGTGGAGAATCTCCCAGACTGCGCTGTTTGAGAGCTGAATGAATTCAAAGTTCTCTGTTTTCGCGGGAGCGTTGACCCAATGGCCTGCCGCATACACCAACGTATCGTTTGCAGTTGGATTATTTACCGCGACGTTATTCAACCCAACAACGGTCAGGTTCTGGTTAACGCTAACCCGATTTGACTTCTGGTCGACGCTAATAATCGTCGAGGGAGGACGCGTCACAACTATCATACACGGCTGATAGTGGGTTCAACAGAGACCGTTCCCTGGAGTAGCTTTATTTTGTCTCCGTTGGGCTTAGTCTGAATCAGATCATAGATACCTGAGCTGTAGATCAGCGCATCGGTTGCTGTAGGGGTCAGCTGGATTGTGATTACCCCTTGAGTTGGGATGATTGCGAGTAACCCGTTTGCATCTGTTGCTGATATGCGAATATCTGGCGCGTAGGTGGAGTCGCGTATCTGAAGCAGGAACGTACTTCCAGTCAGATCTTCAACGACTCCAGCATCGTTCTTTAC
>Ga0213917_1000065_pt1 | contig 31109 bp, 70 predicted proteins | sample McNCre117MG_FD_161051 | JGI IMG/M metagenome (GOLD analysis project Ga0213917, IMG submission 161051) | Freshwater microbial communities from McNutts Creek, Athens, Georgia, United States - 1-17 MG | ecosystem: Environmental > Aquatic > Freshwater > Creek | place: USA: Georgia | collected... | reverse complement strand
ATGATCCGGTTCTGACGGTGAAAACATACAAGACCAATCATTACGCGCATGAGGTTGAGATTGCCGGCCCATCAAAGATTGTTTATTCTCCAGACAATCCTCTATCTTGCGGGGCCAAGGTTTGGATTGAAACGAATTCCTCAGTTCACATCAAATGAAAGTCCGAATTCGCTATGATGGAAACTATTATTTTGTTCTTTGGTCACCGCAGGACAACTATGAAGGTCGCATCATGGGCTATGAAATCAAGAAGTTCGAGCCTATCTATAATCTTGCGTTGATATCTGGACATAAAATTGGTAAATTTCTTAACAATTCGTTCTGGTGCGAAATTGATCCAGACTATAACTTTGTGAGATTTTGTGACTGAACGCAGACTTAGCATCTATGCAGACTTAGACGGTGGGGTCTGCTCTGCCTTTATTGGTGAGGATAAAATCCAGTTGACTAGGAAGATTCAGGACATTATGAACCTATCAATAGTTTCTGGCATGGCGCATACAGATTGGCAAACTATGATCAGTTGCTATGCAATGGTTGACGATGATGGCGAATTCATCAGATTTGATAGTCGGGTTTTATGAAAATGTGGATTTACGCTGAAACGAGCGGTGACGTGGTAGAAGTGTACAATGGAAAGAATTTGATCGCCATTGAGCCAAAACATCAAGACTGGTTTGATATGGCGAAGGTATCTGGGTATGCTATGAACTCTATATTCAACGATTCCCGCCATATGGTTGCTTGCGTTAGTGTTGATGAAAATGAAAACTTTGTACAATTTGAAAGGTGGTTATAATAATGCACATAATCACATGGCAAATGTGTGGTGAAAGTTCTATTAGGGTGTTTCGGCGGTATCGGCGCAAAAGTTCCGAAATTGACAAAAATCAAACCGAACTCATAAAAATCTGCAAAGACTTACATCTGGTTGGGCTTGTTTGTTGTGCAGATGATTCAAAGGGTACATATAAGCAGGGGCATAATATCTATGTTCGGTTTGAACTTGATGATGACTACAAATTTGTTAGATTCACCGAATATGGTGAAGTTCTTGAGAATTTTTGATTTTACTTTTATTGTTTCCTCCGTTATAATTACTCTATCGTAACACACTTGGAGATTATTATGGCACATGAACTTACTTTGAATTCAATCAGCAACAAGCACGAAATGGCCTTTGCCGGTGATCGTAGCGATATTTGGCACGGCCTTGGTCAAGAACTCACCAAAGATTCGTCGATTGAGACCTGGCAAAAAGAAGCCGGTATGGATTGGCAGATTGAGTCTAGCGAGGCAAAGTTTGTTGATATGTTTGGAAACCCGCAAGTATTTGAGGGTAAGCAGGTTCTGTTTCGTTCTGATACGCAAGAACCCCTCAGCGTCGTGTCTGACCGCTACAAGGCAGTACAACCAAAGGAGGTACTCGAGTTCTTCCGGTCTCTGGTGTCTGATTCTGGGATGAGCCTCTCAACCGCTGGTACATTGTTTGGGGGCAAGCGGTTCTGGGCTCTGGCTGATACCAATAACAAGGTTGTGTTGAATGGTAATGATGCAATCGGCGGTTATTTGCTGTTGTCAACCTCATGTGATGGTTCGATGGCAACCACTGCAAAGTTCACCAGTACCCGCGTGGTCTGTAATAATACCCTGAGTATCGCAATGGGCGGAGATAACTCGGCTGCTGTCCGAGCCAGTCACCACTCAACTTTCAAACCAAACTCGATCAAGTCTCAACTGGGTCTGTTTGAGTCAAGCTGGGATAAGTTTTCTCGCCAGATGGTTGAAATGTCCAAAATCAAGGTTTCAAGCAAAGACTCATACTCTGATATTCTGGCTCTGGTATCAAACGACCCAGCTGACCCAACCAACGCTGAGGTGAAAACTGCAAATCACATCCATAACCTGTATTTGGGTGGCGCGATGGGTTCAGATTCTGCCGGTCAGACTGCTTACGGGTTGCTCAATGCGTTTACCGAGTACTATGATCATCACTTGGGTCGCAACGCCAGCAATAAGTTGAACTCGGCTTTGTGGGGTTATGGCGCCAAGAGCAAGGATCAGGCGTTTGAGTACCTGTTGAACACATACGAGGTGGCAGCATGATCACAGCAGATAAATTGACCCCGGCACAGAACCGCTGGATGGCCCTGGTGAAACATTATTTTGCTGAGATATACGAGGGCGCTATAATTACTCACCGGCAGTTGATTGAGGTTGACGAGAAATTCCGAAGCCTTCGATCAATTGATAAGAAATACAAAGTCAGCTGGCCAATCTGGTTGATCATGAATAATCAGGTTGCCAGGGGAACGTATCGCCTCCCCATTGGGATTGAATCTGATGAAGAGTTCGATGAGGTTGAACCGACGACCCTCGATTTTGAGTTTGAATCTGAACTGAAGAAGTTCGGTATTGTTGTTCGATGATAGTAAAACAACAATCCATTTTAACCACTATCACAAGGAACTTTATTATGGCAGCAACGAAACGTAAACCCACTTTCCAGTCTAAATTCAACGCCGCTATGGCCAAGGGTAAGTCCCTGACTATTGCTCAGGTGCGCAAAATCGGCTTTGCAAACCCCTATGATGCAAAGTACAAGGCCAACCGTTTCCACGGTCTGGGCGTTGTCTCGATGGTCACCACAACCAAGAAGGGTTTGACCGTCAAGTACGTTGATATGACCGCTGACGTGGCGACGGTATAATGAGCAAGACTCTTGGGATGAAATTCGATGGAGGCAAACCCCGCATGGGCCTGCTTCCCCCGGTCGCCCTTGAGTCTATCGCTGAGGTTTTGACGTTTGGGGCTGCAAAGTATCAGCCTGATAACTGGAAATATGTTGACAACGCAGATTCGAGATACCTTGACGCTGCGTTGCGACATATCTCAGCGCATATGCGGGGGGAAGCGGCTGACGGTGAGAGCGGTCTCCCTCACTTGAGTCACGCGGCGTGTTGTTTGATGTTTTTGATTCATCTTGATTTGACAAAGGAAAATAATGAAATTCAGTAAAGAGTCGATCGCAGTTCTGAAGAATTTTGCGACGATCAACAGTAACTTGCTCTTGAAAGAGGGTAACAAAATCTCAACGATCAACGCTCAGAAGAACGTGATGGCAACGGCAACGCTGCCCGATTCGATTCCGTTGGATTTTGGTATCTACGACCTTAACGAATTCCTCGGCGTGTTGAGTCTGTTTGAAGACCCAACTATCGAGATTACCGACAAACTGGCAAAAATCAGCCAGGGCGCATCGGCAATCAAGTTCTACTCGGCTGACCCTTCTGTGTTGACAATCCCAACCAAGGAGATCAAGTTCCCTGGGGCAGATGTTGAGTTTACTCTGACGGCAACGCAGATTGCCACAATCATGAAGACCGCCTCGGTTATTCGTGGGGTTGACTTGAGCGTTGTGGGCGCTGATGGTAAGTTGTCTGTTGTGGTGGGCGACCTGAAGAACCCAACTTCAAACAACTTTGTTATTGGGCTGGGTGACTCTGACCGAGACTTCACTGCCAATATCAAGATTGATAATCTGAAGCTGATGGGCGGTTTGGACTACGCTGTGAAAATCTCAGCAAAGAAGATTTCCCAGTTCAGCTCGGTTGACGGTAAGATCAGCGTGTTTATCGCGTTGGAATCGAGCTCGTCGTTCTGATTTACTTTTATTTGGCGTCGGGTTATAATTGCCTGACGCCAAATAGGGTTCATATGAAGTCATTTAAGCAGTTTATCAAAGAGTCGCCCTATCTCATGGACGGCAATCTAGGTTCGCCGAACTACTCTGGATATCATACCGATAGCGCAGTCAAGCGTATGTACGATATCCTGATGACAAAGAACGTTGATGGTGTTGATTTCTTGTTTGTTCGGCTGAAGGCAGATCATGGTGTCATCCGAGTTCTGACTTCTAGTGAGACAGACGACACTAGGTTTATCATTGTTGGGTCGCTTCACATGAAAAGTAAGATGACCTTCAAGAGTCCCTATAAGAACACTGTACAGGTCGACCGAGCGCATATTGAATCAAAGTACCAGGGATATGGGCTGTTTGCTTACCTGTACGAATCATTGATTCATGCTGGTTATGTTGTTGCATCAGACGCGACGCAGTTTGAGCCCGGTAAGGCACTTTGGAAGCGGATCGCCAGAGATTCAGCTGGAAACGGGTTGAAGGTTCGGCTATTTGATGGCGACGATGTTCTCCAGTACGGTGGCAAGGACATCATCTATGATGGTTCCAATGTGCCAGATAGTCTGATTTGGTCAACAGGTCAGGATTATAGCGGGTTCAATATCGTTCTGATCGCAAGTAAATAGAAGATAGACGCTGGCGTCGCATAGCGGCAATTGCAACGGTTTTGTAAGCCGTCGGGAAACCTACGTGAGTTCGAGTCTCACCGCCAGCACCAGGAAGTTTGCGTGAGTGGTTTAAACGAACGGTCTTGAACACCGTCAAACCGAAAGGTTTCCAGGGTTCGAATCCCTGAGCTTCCGCCAGAATTTTTATGGAGTTTATTATGAAGTTTTCCAAAATCCGATACTTTGATGGTTGGGCCTACTCGCGGGAAACTGGGTCGCTTGAGTTTGATGACGCCTATATGGGTTGGCACTGCTCAGTAGCCGCCAATGATTTTGTGCTAAACGACGACGATTGGCGCGGCCTAAGCCCATGGGTTGCATACGGTCCAGTTGATAATTTCGTTGCTGACCCAGTTGAGGTTGACTATGACGAGTACCGATTCAACCTGGTAATCAAAGACAAGAACGCTGCTCTGAATATTGCCCGCAAGTGGTCTGTTGAAATTCTGTAGTTTACTTTTATTGCTGAACGAGTTATAATTACTCTATCGTAACTTGATTGGAGATTATTATGGACTTTATTGACATTGCAACTATCGTTTGTGGAACTGCTGCCGTTATCTATTTCATTTATCTGTACAAATGAAAACCTTCAAGCAGTTGTCTGAGGAGCTTGCCGACTGGGCATTGAAGACGCCTCTTCTTGAAATGGCAGTTCAGCGAAAGGAGTTGATTGGTCGGGTTGTAAACCTACAGGATCAGATTGCCCTTCATGTCGTTAAACTCGTTCTGTATCCAAACGATACGTCTAGGCGCGGTTGGTTGAATGAGGTTCGCGCTTGGTTGGGCACAATCCAGCGGCTGCAATACGCAAGAAACAAGCGGTTGCCGGCTGAGCAATACTTCAAGATTTTGTGGGAAGAGCCATTTGAGAACACAGATTTCCTTGAGAACTGTGTGAATTACCCAAAAGAAGTTCTTGATATGTATCAGGTCAAACTGACAAATTCTGAATTGAGAGAAATTGATTTGAAGATTCGCAATATCTACCTTGACGTCAGTAACCATTTGGCATCGTCGAAACCAAAAGATTTCCGCGAGTGTTTCCAGTAACCCGCATACGATCAGCGGTGATGATCGAGTCTTTTTAATGGAGTTAACATGAGTAAAACGAAAGAACAACTGCAGGCTGAGATTTCGGCGCTGAACGCGCAACTGTCTGCAATCACAATGTCTGAGGCTGAAGCGGCTGCAGCAACTCGACAGGCAAAGCAGAAGGCTGCTCTGGCTCTGGCCGAAACCAAAATTCGCCAGATCGAGGCTATTGGTGCAGAAATTGAAGCGATCGCCGTAGAGAATGAAATCTACATCCGTTGGGACGGTATCGGCAGCTACGATTCTGGTGGCGCTTGGACTCCCTCTGGCGGCTGGGAATCCTCTTCTGCGAACTGCTGATGATTAAACTCATTGGATCTTCTGCTCTGGCAGTAAGCGGGTTCAGGCTTGGTCGAGCGATATCTGATATTGATATCGTTGGGTCATATGATGAGGTCACCGACTTTCTACGTAGCTTGAAGCCCCGTTCCCTGCTCCCGCTACAAAATGGGAAGAAACTGGTTGCAAAATTTGACAAACCAGTTGAGGTTTGTGGGATTGAATCCAATGTGATTGAGGCTGATATTGCCTGGATGGGGTCAACTTCTGAGTATCTACTTGAGGATCATGACCCCCTTGAGATTGCGTACGTTCTGAAGATGAGTCACCGCTATCTGAAGAATAGTCCGCATTTCCTCAAGACTATGGGCGATATCAAGTTCATGCGTCGCGAACTGGGCGCAGCGTTTACCACAAATGCGATTCAGAATCACTGGGATTTCTACTTGAAGCGTATGGAGGAAACGTACGATTACAGTCATCCGAGCCTCAACAAGAGTAAGGAGAAGTTCTTCTCAGGGGATGGGGTGAATTATGTGTATGATCACGATTCCATTCACGAGTCGGTGAAAATCTGCGACGTTCCAGCGTACACCCGGTTTTCCAGTGGGGAAGTGTTGTCATCGAGGATTCGGTTTGAATCGCTCCCGTTTGAATATCGGTTGGACGCGGTGCGTGAAGAGTCGATGGTGCTGGCAATCGAGCGGTCATTGGTTCCATTTCCTGGAGAAAAGACCCCCAAGGAAGCGTATCTGATGGCGCTGGAGAAGGTATGTACCAGTATCACTTCAGGTTGGTTTCGCGAGTTTGCCTGGGAGAACTACGAGGAAGCTGCAAGGTATGATGCCGACTTTGCGTACAATCGGTTCTGCCGGGATGTGATAAATTTCAAAGTAAAAATGTATGGAGGATGAATGGCGCTTATTGAAACAATCCGAGGTCCAATTGAAGAGTCGCTGATGGAGCGACGCGTTGGGAACGAGCCTGACCTGAGCTGGCAGGAGTACTGGTACGAGGGCGAAATGGTGAAGCGGGATGCTCGTATGGTTATCCGTCCACTTGAGGCAAGCGACTCTGAATTGGCAAGTTAGAAGCTTATAAATACAAGTAGTTCATTAGGAGACTACTTTGGCAAACACACAAGCTATCTGCTCACAATTCAAGGTTGATGTGCTGAACGGCGTGCACGCATTCTCGGCCGCTTACCGCGCCGTTGATACGTTCAAGGCCGCTTTGTACACCTCGACCGCTTCGATCGGCCCGGCCACCACCGCTTACACTGCGACTGGTGAAGTATCGGGTACAGGCTACACTGCTGGTGGGGTCGCGTTCTCATGGATCGCTCCCTCGCTGGCAGGTACGGTTGCTCACACAACCCCGTCAGCCTCGATCGTTTTCACAAACGTGACGCTTTCTACCACCTTTGACACAGTTCTGTTGTATAACAGCTCTGCCACAGGTAAGAACGCGATCAGCGCAAGCACGTTCACACCCCAGACAATCACCGCAGGTACGTTAACGCTTACTATGCCGGTTGACGATGGTACGACTGGTTTGATTCGGTTCACCTGATACTTTTGGTTGAGTTATGGCGACGGTATCAACGTCAACATATGCGCTCGACTATTTCTCTGGAGACTTTACCCTCAGTGATTATCAGATAGATGTCGCTGGGGGCAGTTCTTCTGCTCTAGTTGGAAACTTGGCTGCTTCGGCAGCAGTTTCTGTTTCCATATCAGGTTCATCGGTTGGTTCGGCAGTAGGCTCAGTTGGACTGACCTCATCGGGGTCTGCACCGCTGGTCGGTTCAGCCGTATCAGCTCAGGCTGGAAGCGTAACCACACACCAGGACGATCAAACGTCGCTATCTGGTAACTCGTCTTCGCTCGCACAGGGTTCTGTTGGGGCGACCGCTGCTGTATCGTTATTGTTGTCTGGGAACGCTTCTGCAACTCAAGTAGGTTCGGTTGCCGCTGTCAGGAACGAATACTCAAGCGTTACTGGGTATTCTGCTCCAGTTTCGCAAGGTAATATCGCCGCTGTTGCGTCCGTTTCGTTACTTGTTATTGGTAATGCAGTAGCTGTATCGGGTGGCTCAGTTGTCGGTTCTCAGGCTGTATCGTTTGTATTGGGCGGTTCTGGTAGCGGGGTTCAAGTTGGCTCGGCTGTCAGTTCTCAGGCTGTATCAAACGCGATAACCGGATCGGCCGCTGCCACGTCAGTTGGTTCTGTTACCGCCTCGACCGCCTCATCGTTTGCAATTACAGGGTCGTCTGCAGCGACCTCGCTTGGCACCTTTGGGTTGACCTCGTCAGGCTCTGCTCCGTTAGTTGGTACCAGTTCATCGGTATCGGTCGGGTCAGTAACAACTCATCAGGACGATCAGACTTCAATATCTGGGTCTGGAGTTTCTGTTGTTTCGGGTTCTGTTGGCGCTTCGGCATCGGCGTCTCAATCAATTTCTGGTGGCGCTGTAACCAGTTCTATTGGGGTTGTTGCTGTTGTTAGGAACGAGTATTCGGCTCTGTCTGGTAACGAAGTAACAGCTACGCCTGGACTTGTTTCGGCGTCGTCGGCTATCCAGTATCAGATCGCTGGCAGCGCAGCCTCAATTTCTACAGGGGCGGTTTCCTCAACGCAGGATGTATCCGTTGCTATTAGCGGCGTTGTATCATCTGCTCAAGTTGGTTCAATCGGCACATTTGAGACCGAGTTCATTGCTATCGCTGGAAACTCGGTTGGTTCGGCAGTAGGTTCAGTTGGTACTTCTTCATCCCAGTCCGCTGCGATGACTGGAAATTCAGCGCAGTTTGATACTGGGGTTATTCCAACTCATCAGGACGATCAGACTGCTATTGCTGGCGCATACGTTTCTACTGAAGTTGGTTTCGTCGGGACTTCTCAACAATCGCAGGTTGGTATAAGCGGGTCAGCTGTATCAGGCGATATTGGGTCGATTTTCGCAACTCGAGACGAGTATCAGCCTCTTGGCGATATTTCGTATGCGCTTGACTATTTTGCTGAAAACTATACCCCCAGCGCCCCGTTAGTAACAGCAGTCACTGTCGGGCAGATCGTTGTCACCCCGACAGTATTTGTCCCAGTTACCGGGTCAGCAGCTCAGTTTGATACTGGACTTGTTGCTTACCGACAGGACGTTTCAGTTGGATTGACCGGAAGTTCAGTTTCCAGTTCTGTTGGGGATTTGGTAACTTCAGAGGCCGATTACTCTGGGATATCGGGTTCGACGGTCGCGACGGAGACCGGGGTTCTGACAACGACTCAGGCAACTTCAACAGGGGTGTCTGGAAGTTCTATTTCCAGTTCATCAGGGTCTGTATCTACAACTTCAGCCGTATCGGTTATCCTGAGCGGGTCATCGGTATCTGGCTCAACGGGTTCTATTGTCACAACTGAAACCGAATCTGCCAACCTTGTCGGTTCTTCTGCGAATGTTTCGGTTGGCTCTGTTGCAACCAATCAGGATTTGCAATCGGCGGTATCGGGGGTTCCAGTTACTACTGGGGCGGGTTCAGTATCGTCGGCTCAGTCAATATCTATTGGAATTGCAGGCGTCGTCTCTGCTGTTGTGACAAATGCCGTCGCAACTGTGCAGGCTGTATCGGCTCAAGTCAACGGATCGACCGTTTCCAGTTCTCAGGGGGTCGTTACAACCCGCGCCGACGTTTCGGTTGGGGTATCTGGAAGTTCTGTTTCCAGTTCTGTTGGAGCAGTCGGAACTGCCTCTATTGCGTTCGTTGGCGTCACCGGTTCTCAATCTGCCCTGACTATTGGTACAATTACTCCGAGGGTTGACGAGTCAATTGGCATAACTGGAAGCTCGGCCGCTGTCTCGTATAACGCGATGGCGATGTCAAGCTCGAGTACCGTTGGCATCACAGGTTCTTCTGTTACAGTTTCGCTCAATCCGATTACAGTCACCGAGGTTGATTATGCAGCTATTGCTGGGTCAACGGTAAGCGCATCAATCGGTTCAATTTCCACAACACAAACCTCAACTGTTGCTTTGACAGGCTCAACCAGTCTGGTAACAGGGGGTGATATGAACCGCCGCGACGGTATGGCCGCGTTGTTTGGCGCAGCCTGTGAGGTCGTTCTGAGTGCGACTATTCCTGACCCAGCCAACTTCATGAGCGTTCCGACGGTATATAATTCGACTGTTCCAACTCAGGCTGACTCGCCTGCGGTTGTGATGATAAGTAGCACAAACGGATCGGCAATTGTATGAAATCGGCGCTCAGGCTCAATGACATTGACAGCAAACAGAATCGGATGATCACTGGGTCAGCTGACGTTTTTGTGAATGGGGTTCCGTTTTGTCGGTTAGGCGACTTGGATAGCGCGCAGCATCGGGTTGCCTCAGGCGTTTCTGAGACTGTGTATATCAACGGACTTGCTGCAGCGACTATTGGGTCAGTTGATTCTGCTCGAAACGCCAAGATCACCGGGTCGGCTGATGTGATGATTGGTTAGTTTACTTTTATTGATTATGGCGTTATAATTACCCTATCTCGGAGGTAATTATGAAGTACAAATGGACGAATGTTGAGACTGGCACAACTGGTATCAGTGAATTCAACGGCTCACAGGATGAAGTTTTCTCTGATCCTGATAATTATGGAAAGCGCACTCAGCTGAAGGCTGCTAATGCTTTGATCAATCGCTGGAATTTGATCAACCCGAACTTCTGGCAGTACGAGTTGATTGAGGAATAATTTTGTACAGCTTTATACCTACCCCACCAGTTGACATGATTAACGGGGAACGTGTCTTGCTACCAGCTACGCTTGGCGTTTCTTATCCAAAATCTGCAATTCTTTACAAGAACTGATTTACTTTTATTGAAATCTGGGTTATAATTACCCCATCAATAACTTAACGCAGAAATAAATGTTTAAAATTCTTGGAACAGATGATGCAGTAAACGCCTGCGATTGCTGTGGTAAATCCAACTTGAAATCCACCGTCATTGTTGATGTTGATGGGGAAATACTACACTATGGTTCTGTTTGTGCCACCCGCCACACAAAATTGACAAGTTCTGAAATTAAAGCAGCAATTAAATTAGAATCTGATGGTAGAATTGAGTCTGCCCGCAAGATGTATAAAAATAGTCCAGAAGCCATTGCCGCAGAAGTAACACTTGCGCAAGCAAATAGACAAGGCGTTAAACCGGGTAAAGATTTCTTTGAATTCTGTAGAATAACGAACGACGCAGCGCAACTTGTTGCTCGTAAAATTGCCGCAGAATTTAGCGTTGAAGTCTATCAAGTTTATTGACTAGGAATTGATCATGAAAACCACAAAAGACTGCAAACAGTTTCTTGGTGAATATTTCACACATCATCCAGAATTTGCTGCCAGTGTATTCCATAAGAATGATGAGGAATACAATTTTGTTATGACGAATGCGAATAAACCGGCCAATTGGAAACGATTTTCCAAAGTGAAACCAGAACCAGACGCTGAATATGATGCATTCATTACCGCTAATACGCGAATAACGAATCCTAGTTATGAGCGCACCGACTATACAATCTCTTCTTCAGAATTGTTATCGGTTCGCGAATTCGTTCTACGACCAGACGCGTTAGAGAATTCAGTCGCGTTTATTGTTCTCGAAACTAAGTCTGGCGAATTATTGCTTGGTGAATTTGTTGGCGATTGAAACTAGGATTAATCATGAAATCACCATACGGCGCAACGCACTTCTCTGACTTCTATGGAAGAAATCAATTCTTCAAACGGATCGAATACCAACATCTGAATCAGGTAACAGACGAATTGGAGACGCTGGTTCGTTGGGTATGGTGGGACGCTGATGAATGGCGCGGCGTTGGATTCAGCGATAGAAACCTAAAGAAAATTTATCAATTGGAGAAATAAATGGTTTATGATATTTTGATTATTGCCAGCATCGTTGTTGCTTTTTGGGTAATTGTCCTTGCTATTGGTAAAATTTACTACAAACGATCAAATCCGAAACTTGACCCAAACAAGGAATATCCATTGACTGAATGGTATCAACCCGATCAGAAACCTGCTTATTCTGGGGTCTATGAAGTACATGCCGCACACATTGGGCAGGATACGCGATATGCTTACTTTGATGTTGATGAAGGCGCTTGGTTTGTTCATAGTGACGATAAAGAGGAAGCAGTTACGTACACGAAATACTACAGAGCAATCTATCAAGACTTTTGGTTCTGGCGCGGTATTTCTGTTGATCCTTCTACCCTATGACTAACATCACTGTTGCAATTTGTGGGTTGCTTTATCTTGCCACTTCAATCGGGTTTGCAATGGAAAAGCAATGGTCATGGACTCTGACTTACTTTGCATACGCTTTGGCAAACGTTGGGTTGATTCTTGCTGCTAATGGAAAATGATCGTGTTCATTTATGAAGATTATAATGGCAAAATCGTCGGACACAATTCTTGCCATTATAGTCGAGTCCCAGATAAAATAATTCAAGACATTTGGAATCTGGCCCTAATAAGTGGTAAAATACAAGGCGCGACGCCAAGGTATGTCGACGTCAAGTTAGATGATGATTTTACTTTTAATTGTTTCCTAGTATGATTTACAGTATCGTTGAAGGCTGCAGTGGGATCATATCTTCGCTTGACGCGGAACTTGCTTACAGCCTGTTGGCGCTTGCAAGAATTTCTGGAAATGCGGATGAGGATGATTGCTGCGTTGAACTTGATGATGATTTAAACTTTATTAGGTTCATCAAATGAGAAATTATAGATACGTTGCGATGTTGAATGGAGGCGAGTCGGTTTGTTCTTTCAAATTTTCAGATACGAACGCAACCTTTCATAGTAAAGATTCAAAAGAATTCGCTGCTGTTATTGGGCTGATTGAATTCGCAAAGATTTCTGGAAAACTTGTGGTTTGGTCACAAAGCGAACATTTTGAAGTCAGGTTAGACGATGATCTGAAATTTGTCGAATTCTTATGAAAAAGTTTCTCTATTGGGGCGACGCTGATGGGCAGAATTACAAAGTGTTCGCGTACCGTTACTTCGAATTTGCAACAACAACCCTTGGCGACGAATACATAGCCAGTCTACTACCGATGGCGAAAATTGCCGGTGTGACTGACATTTGGGGTGATGGTTCGACTCGATTCGACGTTAACTTGAACGATGATTTGACTTTCCATAGTTTCGTTTTATGAAAACCTGCCGTTATTATGGTAGCACCGATGGGCATAATTATAATGTGGTTTTGCTCAATAGCGGTCACGTTCATGGTCGCATAGTCAGTCTAGAAGTTAGAGAATTCGTCGCCAGTCTACTACCAATGGCGAAAATTGCTGGTGCGGCTGAAGTTTGGGGTAATGTTGAAATTTACTTTGAAGTCAACTTGAACGATGATTTGACTTTCCATAGTTTTGTGGTATAATTGATTATGATCCGTTACTTCATTATTCGTTATTTCAGTGGAGAACTGCTCCATGGCGATTATGGAATCAATAGAATTTCAGATGATCGCGCAATTGAGATATTGAATTTTGCCAGAATTTCTGGGAGTATCAGAATCTGCGACGTTAACGAACACACAATTGTTGAAATGAACGATGCCTTGGAATTTGTGAGATTTGTATGAAACATTATGCCTATGTCGTTTATCAAGACGGTTCAGAAGATGTTAGGGTGTTCTGTGATGAATACAACGAAGAGGTGAAGACACATCTTGCTGGTTCTCACATTTTTGAGAGCGTTAAGAAGTTTTTAGATTTTGCAAAATTATCTGGTAGGGTAAAAACTGGCGATACGTTTCGAGAAGGTTTTGTCATCGTACTGGACGACGATTTGAAATTCTCCCGTTTCTCTATTGATTCTAAGTTCTTCAAGGATCGAGGTTGGACAAACGCATGATCAATTACTACATCCAGACCGATTCTGAAAGAGGTACACTCATACATGGTAGACGAGGTGGGTACGGACTAATCCCTAGACTAACCCCTAGGATGACTGATGAGAAAGCAAATGACATCTTTGAATTTGCTAAAATTTCGGGTCGCACACGGAGATACAAATATGGAGATTTCGTTAATTTTGTCTTGGACGATGAAATGAACTTTGTGGAGTTTGAATGATTCTCTATTTCATAAGAGTTGATAAACACGGCTTGATCCATCATAGGTCTGGTGGAATAGACAAATTAATCTCAGATGAGATTGCGCAGTCATTGTGGGATTTTGCAAAAGTCTCTGGTAAACTCAAGCGTGAATATCTCTATGTGGTTCTTGATGATGAACATAATTTTGTGACGTTTTGATGTATGATTTATTATTACTATGACGATTACGCAGAGGGCGATTATCCCGATAAAATATCAGTTTCTTCCACCGCGATGGGCTACTTCAAGAATACTGCGAGAGAATATCAGGCGGTGGTTGGATTGGCTGATTTTGCAAAAGTCTCTGGTAAAATGTCAACTGGGAGAATTTTCCATAAGTTCAAAGTTGAGCTTGATGACGATTTAAATTTTATTCAATTCTTATGAAAACTTATCGGTGTTGGGAAAGCGGTATATTTCGCGTCATTGAAATCAGGAAACGCTCCGCTAACTATGCAGTCATACGCGAAGTTGAACAATTGGTCATTGACTTATTTCCTGCGGCCTTGGTTTCTGGTGCAATCAAAATTGGGATTAAACAACGGTACTTCGAAGTAAATCTAAATGACGACTTATCATTTCACAGTTTCGTTTTATGAGAACATATCGTTGTTACATACTTGATGGCGTTGAGGAACCGCGCTATGAAGTCCATTGCATTGAGTACCAAAGCGTTATGGTAGACATAATTACTAGGAATTCTGTGATAAAATTGCATGACTTAGCAAAAATAACTGGCGTCATAGAACGTAACTACAAACTAACTAAATGTGATTACTACGATGTAACCCTTGACTACAATTCAAATTTCATTCAATTCTTATGAAAACTTATAGATGTTACGTGTTTGACGATAATGGTGAATTATCGTTTGAAGTTTTCGGATTAGATTCTATTGGTGTGATGGATCATGATAGAACAACGATAATGGTACAATTACACGACGCAGCCAAGATATCTGGAGTCATTGACCGAAACTATAAGCAAACTGCGTCTGCGTTCTATGATGCGGAATTCGACGATGCCGACAATTTCATATCATTTGTTTAGAGGCTTAATATGATCAAACGCGCATGCTCATTCGTCACAGAAAGTGATGAAACCTTGGTTGTCGAAGACTGTCAAGATTATGACGGTTATTTGTCGATTGTCCTGAATGACCAAGAGATTATTTGTCTATCCAAGGGCGATGCAGAAAAGCTCAAACAATGTCTTGAACAACTCTTAAAATAAAATGGCAACAACAAACCCAATCACCGGTGATTCAATCCAGACCAAAACTGTGTCTGAGAAGTACAGAAGCAACTACGATGCTATCTTCAGGAAACCTGAGCCCCCAAAAGAGATTATTTTGCCAAAGCAATAACCAAGGTTACAATTACCCTTTACGATGGAGAAAATATGAGTGATGATTTGAATGGGTTAGTCTGGGCTGAAAAGTATCGGCCTGCCAAATTGGCTGATGCGATTCTACCTGAATCAACCAAAAAGATGATACGTGAGGCAATCGACAACGGTCAGCTGCCACATCTGTTGTTGGTTGGGTCTGCCGGTACAGGCAAGTCAACCTTGGCGCGTATTGTGGCTAATGAGACTGAGGCTGACTTGATGTTTATCAACGCCTCGCTTGAGGGTAATATCGACACCATTCGCACTCGGGTTGTGCAGTTTTCCTCATCAATCTCCCTGAGTGGCGGGAACAAAATTGTTGTTCTTGATGAGTTTGACGGTTCCACGACGGCCACTCAACAGTCGCTGCGAGGCGTTATTGAAGAGTTCAAGAATACCCGGTTCATCTTTACCTGCAATTTCCCCAACAAGATTATTGATGCAATTCATAGTCGTTGTACGAAAATCGAGTTCAAGTCAGATAAGGTAGAGGCAGGTAAGTTGCAGACCCAGTTCTTCAAGCGGGTTATCGGTATCCTGAACGAGGAAAAGATCGCCTTCGACAAGGCCTCGGTTGCTGAACTGGTGAAGAAGTTCTACCCTGACTTCCGGCGTACTCTGAACGAGCTTCAGCGGTACTCCACGTCAGGCTCGATTGATAGTGGTATTCTGGTCAATCAGACCGAGACAAAGTTTGACGAGTTAGTGACCTTCATCAAAGACAAAAACTTTGGAGAAATGCGAAAATGGGTTGGCACAAATACCGATATTCCCCCGGTAGAAATCTTTCGTACGTTTTACGACCGAGCAGCTGACCTGATGGAACCAAGCTGTATTCCCAGCGTTATTGTGACCCTTGGCGACTATACGTACAAGACCTCAATGGTGGCTGATACGCAGATTCTCATGGCTGCTTGCTTTGTTGAGCTTATGATCGGGGCAAAATGGAAATAATCTTCATTATCATCGCAGCCCTTATCGGTATCTGCGCTGCGTTCTATCAGGGCGTCAAACTGGGCTATCGAGGTCGGTTTGGCGAGGTCACCTCACACAAGGTGGTAAACGTGTACTATGAGGAACGAGACAAACAGGTTTTCTTTTTTGATCTGGCAACCGACACGTACCTGCACCGCAGCAAAGATGTGGCGTCAGGGTTGGTTGAGATGCAGAATTCAATGAAACCCAAACAACTTCTGGTGGTGTCTCCATGTCCCCGTTCGACCTGATAAATGAGTTGATGACGTCCAAGGTGGATAATTGGGCTGAGGCTGAATCTGCATACAACCCCTTCATGACCAACAGGTCTGCCTCGTATCACTATGATGTGATTATGTTGGCTAATGAAATGACCAAGCTACATTGTCTGCCTGAGCGCCTTCAGTATGACTTTTATCGGTTGGCAATCAACCCAAAAAAGAAGCGGTTTGCCAAGTGGGCCAAACCCGTTGAGGATGAGCTCATTCAACTGATCAGCAAAACATACAACGTCAATACCCAACGCGCCATCGAGATTCGTTCCCTATTAAATACAGAAGCCATTGGGCTTTTAAGGGATAAAACGAATATTGGTGGACGATGATTGATAATGATAAAAACTACTACAACTGGTCGATCGAGTCGATCCTTGAAATTGAACTGAAAGAACCTGACGATTTTCTAAAAATCAAAGAGACTCTCACTCGAATGGGTATCGCAAGCAAGCGCGATAATACCCTATATCAAACGGCGCATATCCTCCACAAGCGGGGGCGGTACTATCTGGTTCACTTCAAAGAGCTGTTTGCGTTGGACGGTCGCCCAAGCGATCTGTCTCATGATGACGTTTCCAGAAGGAACTTGATTGCCTCGTTGTTGGAACAATGGACTCTGTGTAAGGTCACCAAGACTGAGGAATATGCTATTCTGAAGGCTCCAATCAGTGCAATCAAGATTGTGCCGTTTCGCGAAAAGCGCGAGTGGAACCTTGTACAAAAATACTCAATGCGGTCAGATAGACGCATTCAATGAATTCAGGGAAGCCTGGATAGCGATGCCGATTTCGGGTCGCTCAACTCTTGTCGAAAGAAAGAAACATGACATACTTTGTAAATCCACAATTCAACAAAGCTCTTGCTGAGCACTTTATGACTCCTGTGGCAGATATTCTGGGCTCGCTCCAGAAAACCGCTGCAACCTTTCCTCCATATAATGTGAGGAATATCGGGGAAAACAAGTACGCAATCGAGATCGCCGCAGCAGGTTACGATATCGGTTCGTTTGAGATTACCTTGGACAAAGACGTTCTTCATGTCAAGTGTGCAGGCAATGCAACTGATAAGATGGGCGAGTACCTGTACCGAGGCCTCACCAACAAGCCGTGGGTTCGCGACTTTGTTCTGAACACAGGCGTTACTGTGTTGGGCGCATCAATGATCAATGGGTTGCTGAAGGTTGAGTTGGAACGGTTGATTCCAGAGAACCAGAAGCCTCGTAAAATTGACATCAAGAATCCCACAGCAGAGAGTCACCCTCATCTGTTGAATGAAGATTCAAACTTCTAAACAAAGGGCTTCGGCCCTTTTCGTATGATCTCAAGACTTGCTGTGTTTCCGTTGGTAAAGAAGAATGGCTGGATTTTCCGAGCCTCAATTACCAACAATTCAAACATTATGATTATGGCGTTTGGGAAGAACGACGAGTACTTTGTCCGGTTCTTCCTGAGCGATGAGCTTGCTAGAAAATGGGTTGACTCTGTGAGCGAATAATTTTGCAATTCTCAGATCAAGGGTAGAATTGATCTTTTGAGGGCTTTATTATGGCATTCTTTGTGTTGGACTTGGAAACCCTTGGGGTTGAGAGTACCTCTGTTGTGTTATCAGCAGCGTTCGTTTACGTTGACCCAGATGACTTGTCGACAGATAACCTGACTGCGTATCAGCAGTTATTAGATGGGGCGGCGTTTGCAAAGTTCGATGCAAAAGAACAGCGCAGCATGGGCCGAACGGTCGACGCTGATACGTTGAACTGGTGGAAGAAACAAGGCGACGTTCAGAAGCGGACTAGCCTACTCCCTGGCGATAACGATATGACAGTTATTGAGGGGCTTGATTCCCTTTGTGACTGGTATCAGAAATTCCCAAACTGGAAGACTCTACCCGTTTGGGTTCGCGGGTCGTTGGACCAACCCTGCTTTGAATCATTATTTCGTTCAGTAGGCAAATCGCCCATTGTACCTTACAATTGTTATCGGGATGTGCGCACTGCAATTGACCTGCTTTATCCAAACAGCAAGGCAGGCTACGTGGATATCCCTGATTTTGATCAATATACCGTTATCAAACACGACCCAGTTCATGACTGCGCGTACGATGCTTTGATGATGCTCCGAGGAACTCGATGAAATTTTATACAAATGTGGCAATCCAGGGCAGCACTGTTCTGGTTCGCGAGGTTATTGACGGTATTCCGAACAACCGAAAAGTTCAGTGGAAACCGACCCTATACGGTAAGGGTCAACAAAAGGGCATCCAGTCACCATTTAAAACCCTCTACGGCGATGATGCATACCCTATCCAGCCGGGTTCGATTGTTGACTGTCGAGAGTTCGTTAAGAAGTATGATGGAGTTGACGGTTTTCCGATTTTCGGTCAGCTGAACTACTCCCTTCAGTTTATGAATGAGTACGGCTCGACCGCTTGGGATTACTCCTACCTGAGCAGCTGGAGCGTTGACATTGAGACTGAGGTGGTTGAAGACGCTGATGGTAATACTGAGTTTCCAGACCCTGGAACAGCCAAGGCCAAGGTACTGCTGATCACCTTGGTCAATATGATTACCGAACAGGCATTCACCTTCGGCGTCAATGGATATACTGGGAAAGCCAAAACCAGCTACATGGATTGTTCTTCCGAGAAGGAATTGCTTAAGCAGTTTATCAACTTCTGGGAACAAAAGCGCGTTGATATCATAACGGGCTGGAACGTGGCGCAGTTTGACTTACCCTATCTGATTAATAGAATTACTTCTATTCTAGGGGAAGACGCGATCAAGCGATTATCGCCTTGGGGTCGCGTTTCTTGTCGAGAAAGAGAATTCAAGGGTAAGCGCGAGTTCGCCGTTGAGATTCTTGGCGTATCTGTTCTTGACTACATTGATCTCTACAAGAAGTATATCCTCACCAAACAGGAATCATACTCACTCCAGCATATTGCGATGGTTGAGTTGGGTCACACGAAACTTGATCACAGTCAATTCAAATCGTGGAATGAGTTTCACCGTACTGATTGGAATTTGTTTACCGATTATAACTGCGTTGATGCGCTCCTGATCAAGCAGCTGGACGATAAGCTGCGGTTGATTGAGTTGGTATTGACAGTCGCGTATAAGGCCAACGTCAACTACGAGGACGTGTCATCGCCTGTGAAGGTTTGGGACGCTATCATCACAAATGACTGTATCAAGAACAATGTGGTTCTCCCGCAGCAGGATAGGGAACGGGCTCAGTTTTTAGACGGGGCTTATGTGAAGGAGCCAGTTCCAGGTTGGTATAAGAACGTTGTTTCGCTTGATGCAACCAGTCTATACCCTAGTATTATCATGACCAATAATATCAGCCCTGAAACTTGGGTTGGTAATTGTGGGGCGACGATTGACGATTTCCTTGCTGGAAATTCAATTGATACCGGGGGTAATATCGTAACCCCTATCGGGGCGGTCTATCGACGCGACGTGCGCGGGGTATTGCCTCGGTTAGTTGAAGAGTATATGGCAATGCGAAAGAAGGCCAAAACCGAAATGTTGCGGCTTGAGCAGGAGTTGGAAGAGATTCATCAAGAACTCGCTTCGATCGAATAATTTTGTTATTATTCATTGCAAACTATAATTGGCGTAACGAAAGGGCATATGAAACGAACTGAAGAATTAAAACTCAAAGCGAAGGCAATCGAGAGTAAAATCTCTGCGCTTGACGCCGAACAACAAGCGATAAAAGTGTTGCTCAATTCCCTAGACTAATATGGGGCTTGGTGCGGCGACGCATCTAGAAAACTCCTTTAATTGCTGGAAACTCCCTATGGGACAATCAGCAGCCAAGCCTAGAAATAGGAAGGTTCAACGACTAGCCGAACGGCGTACACCCAAGTGGGTGGAAACGGGGAGACACCCAAGTGGTGTGTGATATAGTCTGATCTGCGTGGTAACATGTAGCTGGTGAAATACCGGGATTGAATTAACGACTCAATCTGAACACAAATGATATGGTGCGACTGCGAACGAGCATTTCCGGTTCTTCAAACACGATCACGCTGCCAGCATCACTCTGACTGGACAGTACGTACTGAGAACTATTGAGGACAAGATCGACGCTGAACTGAATGCGTTGTTCGGAACCAGAAACGAGAAGTATCTCGTCTACATTGATACGGATTCGCTGTATTACACTTTGGATGTTGCATTCAAGAAATTCAACGTTTCTGATGACAAAGCAATCAAAACGATTGAGAAACTTGCTATTGACAAACTCACCCCGATCGTCAACAAGTTTTGCGAGCAGTGCTGCACCAAGATGAACTCGTATGAGAATCGGCTTTCCTTCAAACTGGAAACCTCCTGTAGCGCAGCTATCTGGGCTGGCAAGAAACGCTACGTGCTGAAGGTCCACTCAAGTGAGGGCGTAACGTATTCCCAACCAAAGTTCAAGGTCAAGGGACTAGAGATGGTGCGAAGCTCAACCCCGCGATTTGTCCGAGATAAACTGAAGAGTGCGCTGGATATTATTTTCGATGGAGACGAGCAGAAAACTCAGGCGTATATTGCCCAGGTACGCGATGAGTTCATGCGACTCCCCTATGATCAGGTTGCATTCCCAAGAGGCGCCAATAACCTGGACGAGTACTCTGACGCAACTACTATATACAAGAAGGGATGTCCAGTACACGTGAGGGCAGCGCTGTTGTATAACCACTACCTGAAGAAGCTGGGGTTGACGGGCAAGTATCGGCTGATCACCGAGGGGTCAAAGGTCAAGTTCATTTATTTGAAGACTCCAAATAAGATTCGCGAGAATATCATTGCATTCCCAGTCGAGGGGGAGTTGCCCGCTGAGTTTGGGGTTATTGGAAACGTGGATTATGAGTTGCAGTTTGAAAAGACTTTCCTTGCTGCGATGAGCGTTATTCTGGACGCAATCAATTGGAACGCAATTGAGACCTCGTCACTGGATGAGTTCTTTTAATTTTGCAATTTGAGAATCTGATTTATAATTAACGTATGAAGAAACTACTCGAATTCATTGATGGTGATATGCTGGTTGGTGAATATAAATCATTCAAAGATACTGTAAAATCGTTTGACCCGCAGACCCCGTATTACGTGTACGCGCTTGCCGAACCAAGTGGTCAGATATTCTACATCGGGAAAGGCAAGGGGCTTCGCGGGTGGGAACATATCGTAGGCGCTGCTTCTCTGAGGGTGAGCGGTAAATTGAAATCCCTGAACGGCGAACCTCCATTTGTCCACATTATGGAAGGTAATTTGTCTGAATCTGATGCGTATCAGATTGAGCGAGATTTGATTGCCGAGTACGGCCGTTTCTTTGAAGGAGGTCCTCTTATGAACGTAATGGCGGGCGGTAACGAGATACCGGACTTTTCCGAAATGTGTTCTATTGGCGGTAAGATAGGTGGGGCTCAGGCCAAGAAAAATAAGTCTGGGATATTCTCACCAAACTATGATATTTCGTCCCAGTCAAAATTGAATCACAAACTTGGTCTTATTCCTCCACCAGACCGAGAAATTAGTTCAGCCTCTGGGAAGAAAACCAAAGAGCGTCTGCATGGGATTTTCGCCCCAGAGAATCAACAGTACCGTAGCGAGTGGGCGTCCAAAGCAGCTAAGATTCAGCTTGAAAAGAACGGCATTGGCGGCTGTATGACAAAAGAATACCGCGAAGCTAATCCTGAATTGGTTAAGAAGCACGCTGCCGAGGCCGGAAAGAAAGGTTCAGCGAAGGTGAAGAATTGGAAGTTCTATAACAACGGAACGATTAACACCAGGGCGCCAGAATGCCCAGGGGAAGGATGGGTTCGAGGAATGATCCTGTCTGAAAAGAAGAAGGCCAACTTGTTTGGTCGGAGTAATAACGCAACCAAAGGAAACTATGAGCTTACTTGATAAACTGAAAGCAAACACAACAATCAAAGAGACCGCGATTCTAAACGAGTCAAAGTTCTTTGAAGAACTAGAATACGTGACAACAGAGATTCCAGCGATTAATATCGCGTTCTCAGGAAAACTGGATGGAGGATTTACTTCTGGGTTGACTGTGTTGGCTGGGCCATCAAAGCACTTCAAGACTAGCTTCGCGCTGTTAGCGATCCAAGCGTATCAGGCGAAATATAAGGATAGCGTCTGTTTGTTTTACGACAGTGAATTCGGTACTCCACAAACGTACTTTGATTCGTTTGGAGTTGATATGAATCGCGTTGTCCATACCCCAATCACTGATATCGAACAGCTGAAATTCGATATTATGAAGCAGATTGGCGGTATCACTCGAAAAGACCGCCTGATTATCGTCATTGACTCGATTGGAAACCTCGCATCAAAGAAAGAGGTTGACGATGCAGTTGATGGAAAGTCTGTGGCGGATCTTAGCCGCGCAAAATCTTTGAAATCAATCTTCCGTATGGTGACGCCTCACCTAAAACTCAAAGATATTCCTTTGATTGTAGTAAATCACGTCTATCAAAGTCAAGAAACTTACAGCCGATCTATCGTAAGCGGCGGTTGTCTGTTGGAGAAAACTCAGATTCAAACGATTTCTGGCCTAAAATCTATTGAGGAAATCGTTGTTGGCGATATCGTCTGTACGCTAGAGGGGGAGAAACTGGTCACGCATACTTGGACGCCAGAGACGTTGGAGTTTGGTGAACCCGAATGCCTCGAGATCGAATTTGAGGACGGATATGTTGTTACCGTTTCTGGACAACATCCGTTCTTGACTCATGACGGTTGGGTTGACGCTGAAGATCTAATTGTAGACGACGAGGTCTTGAAGTTGTGATTTAATAAATACCTGTACCGATAACTTAGGTACAGGTATGAAACACATAGTATATTTGATAAAAATAAACAGAGAAACCTTCCCAAACAAATACATAGGGAGTAAATCTAACTGCGAAGTCGTCGAAGGTAGGATCTTTGACAAGTCCGGAAGGCCCTACGTTGGGTCTTCAACTGATAAAGAATATCAGAATATAATGAAATATTGTTCTGATTACGCGGTTCAGATTCTAGGGACGTTTGACACGTTCAACGAGGCGATACTAGCAGAACGAGATACCCATATTTCGAACGACGTGGTTGCTTCACCTGAATTCTTCAACAAAGCTATCGCAACGATTTCTAATTATAGCGACCCAGAATATGCTACGTATAAACATGTTGGGACTGGTAAAGTTTGTAGGTTGCCCAGAGCGCACCCGAAAGTTCTGTCGGGGGAATGGGTCGGAGTTTCTAAGGGAGTATCGTTTAGCGAAGAAGAGAGGAAGAAGAGGGGAAGAAGCGGTGAGCAAAACGGTTTCTTCGGTAGGAAACATACCGAAGAAACGAAATTAATTAGTGGTAAGAAAATCGGAGATAAACAACGTGGAAGACCAAAAACTGATGAACAACGTAGAAAAATGGCAGAAGCTAGGCGATTGTGGTGGGCTGCGCGTAAAAAGAATAACCCCAGTGGGGAAGAAGAAAGTCTATGATATCAGCGTCGCCGATTGTTCGCATTATCTGTTGGAGAATGGCGTAGTTTCTCATAACACGGGAATCTACTATTCATCAGATGATATTTGGATTATCGGACGGCAACAGGAGAAGGACGGAACAGAGGTTGTTGGGTATAACTTTGTTATCAATATTGAGAAGTCCAGAACAACTCGAGAGAAATCTAAAATCCCAATCACAGTCACCCACAAAGGCGGTATCAGCCGATGGTCTGGCCTTATGGATATGGCCCTCGAGTCTGGTAACGTGATCAAACCATCAAATGGTTGGTATCAGAAGGTTGATAAAATCACCGGGGAAGTCGATGAGAAGAAGTATCGAATGGCAGATACTGACAATCGCGAGTTCTGGGACAGTATCTTGAAGTGTGATTATTTTGCCAAATGGGTTGAAGCAAAGTACAAGATTTCAAACGGCGCTATCCTAACCGATGAGGATATCGACGCTACTATGGATGAGCTGGAAGATTAATTTGAGAAATCTACCCTTCGGGGTAGAATATCCTTTTTGGAGATAATAATGATCAATATGGATACGCTGGTGGTTCGGCCTTATGATGAGGGTCGTCATTCAATCATGATTACTGAGGGTGCTTTTAAGGGTATTGAGTTCTGCTTTGGTCGAACCTGGTTTGAGAATGAGAACGTTCCCGTTTTGAGTTTTGAGTATGATGTGGTATCAGAAGCAAAGCCTGCAATGGTTGAGGTTTTCCAACAGGAGATCGGGGTGGTGCTACACGCGATGTTGAAGAAGGCGCTGGCCGAGGAGACGGTCGTTTACTCGGGAGGCGTTTGAGTGCGTATCGAAGAACAGATTCTCGCAGGGTTGTTGAATAATGAGGCATACGCTCGTAATGTGATACCGTTTCTGGATGCTGCGTACTTTCAGGATAAGCATGAGAAGGTGATTCTGGATGAGATTGTCAGTTTCTTTGGGAAGTATTCTGCTCCTGTGAGTAAGGATATTCTGAAGGTTCAGCTGAGTAACCGGGCTGATCTGACTGAGGGGGCGTTTGAGACCTCGTGTGGGTTGGTTGAGGCGTTACCAGCAGAGGCGGTGAATGTTGATTGGTTGACTGAGAATACTGAGAAGTTCTGCAAGCAGAAGTCAGTGTACAATGCGGTGTTGAAGTCAATTTCAATCATCGAGGGTAATGATGCCAACTTGACTCAGGATGCGATTCCCGGGCTGATGACAGAGGCGTTATCGGTATCCTTTGACACTGCGGTTGGGCACTCGTATATGGGTGATGCTGAGGCTCGGTGGGAGTTCTATAACAAGCAGGAAAAGAAGATCCCATTCAGAACCAAGATGATGAATAAGATCTCTCAGGGCGGTATGGCCAACAAGTCGCTCATCGCAGTGGCTGCTGAGTCAGGCGGGGGTAAGTCGATTTTCCTGTGCGATACTGCTGCTGCCACCGTTGCTCAGGGTCGCGACGTGTTGTATATTACCCTAGAAATGGCTGAGGAGCGTATCGCTGAGCGTATCGACGCAAACCTGATGCGGGTGGATATCAACAAGCTCGGTGAAATGAGTAAGGATGAGTTCTCCACAAAGGTATCCAATATTCAGGCAAAGACTCATGGTCGGCTGTTCATCAAGGAGTATCCAACCGGGTCAGCGCACGCAGGTCACTTTAGAGCTCTACTGGAAGAACTGAAGCTGAAGCAGAAGTTTGAGCCAGAGTTGATTTTGATTGATTACCTTGGTATTTGTGCTTCAAGTCGAATCAAGATGGGCGGTTCGGTTAACTCGTACTCATACCTAAAGGCAGTGGCTGAGGAGTTACGCGGTTTGGCGGTTGAGTATGACGTTCCAGTACTAACGGCAGTTCAGTTGAATCGGTCTGGGTTTTCTTCATCTGATGTGGATATGACCTCGATTGCCGACTCGATGGGTCTGGTGATGACTTTGGATATGTTGTTTGCCTTGATTCGTACTGAGGAACTGGACGAGCAGGGTACAATTATGGTGAAGCAGCTGAAGAACCGTTACTCTGACCCTGGGCAGGACAAGCGGTTCCTATTGGGGCTTGATCGTCCAAAGATGACCTTCTTCTCGGTTGATGATGGCGATCAGACGCTGCTTCAGGAGGCAGTCAACAAGACCTATGCACCAAGGGGTAAGCCGAACCAGGACGCTGCGCCTGATATTGCTACCATCCGAGCAAAGCCCATTGACACTTCGGGGTTTAAGTTCTGATGGAAGTTCGAGAACTTTTCAAGGTTCCACTGAAGGAGGCGCAGACCTCCCGGGGACGGTTCTACTTTTATGAGAAGAGTGACCGGATGAAGGTTGAGTCAGTACCCTTTTGGAAACTTGGCTCGTTGGTTGAAACACACACCTGGAACAAGGAAGACCAATTTGGTTACGCCTTACCAGTTTTAAGGAAGATATGAAAAAATTATTTGCTATCATGCTCGCGCTCTACGGGGTCGCGTTCGCCGCCTGTCCAGACCTGTATCCGAACGGGAAACCGTTGAGCGTTCCAGATACGGTCGAGCTTTGTTCTGGCTTTTACGTGTCAATGTATGATACCAATAACAAGGCCGTTATCGCAGTGTCCGAGAAGCTCATTTCAGGTAAGGTTGGCTCAGTAAAGCGTAAGGATGCGTTTCGCCCTGACGACCGCCTTGGTAAGGCAGGCCCAAAGCTGTCTGATTATCTGCGTTCAGGCTACGACCGAGGCCATATGGCTCCGGCTGATGACGCCTCGTCCGATGAGGAAATGTTCTCGACCTTCTTGTTGAGTAACATGACGCCTCAGAACCCCAAGCTGAACGAGATAGCCTGGAGGTTGCTTGAGGACAAGGTAAGGAAGTTGACTGTGACTCAGAATATCTGGGTTCTGACTATCGCCATTTACTCGCACGCAGAGCGGTTGAATGGTATCCCGATTCCAAACGGTTACTGGAAGATTGTGTACCGCACAGACGGGATGGACTATTACTATGCAGATAACAACGCGCTGGCCAAGATACAAACGATGAGTCCAGTGGATGTGGGGAGGCTACTGGAGAACGCAGGTAATTTTTAACACAGGGGCTTCGGCCCCTTTACTTTTATTGAGATTCGGGTAAAATAGCCGTATGATTTCATTTAGAGACTTTTCAAAGATGTATGCAAACAACGATGGGACAAGAACCCTCGTTGAGTCGATTGCCATTCCAGAAGTTATCGCAGCAGCGACTGATTGGCTTGGCGTTTGTAAATCAGGCGTACTGATTGGCGGAAACGCGATCAGCTACCATGGGGTTCCTCGAGCAACAATGGATATCGACATTCTCTTTAAGCTGGAATCTGATATCCCCGATGCGGTTAACGGGTTCGAGCGTACTCGAGCAGGCGCGTTCCAACACAACAAGACTCACGTTGAGGTCGAGGTAATAACCCCCAAAAGCGTCAACATTTCGCCCGCTCTCGTTGATAAGGTTTTCGCAACTTCTATGGTTGTCAAAGGGGTAAGAATCGCCAGCGTGAGCGGGTTAGTCGCGTTGAAATTACAGAGGCTGAAGAATCACGATATTGGAGATATTGTCTCGATGATAAAGACCGGGAAGGTTGATCTGACCGGGTTTCCTCTTAGCCAAAAGAACTTGTCTGACTTCAAGAGAATTGCCAAAGAGTATGTATGAACACCTCAATTTTCATTTACGATAAGGGTGGAGCAATTTATTACCGATATCCCGGTATATCATCTTTTGAATACGACGCCCCAGTAAAGATCCAAGACATTTTCAGAATCGGGGTGATTGCTGGTAAAATGTCTTTTGATATCGTATTCGCGGTTATTGATGAAAACTATGACTTTGTGAAATTCTACTATGACTGAAATTCATTTCATGATCGTTGACCGGGATACTGGCTTGTCCTTACATCAAATATCGGACGCAAACAATATTCGTGCAAAAAGCGTTCTTGAAAAATCGTACGTTGATTTGTACGCCATTGGAAAGTTGACTGAATTCTTCTACCCCACATCTGAAATTAATATGACGCTCCCACATGTTAGATTTGTTGCTGACGAAAATGGGAACTTCATCAAGTTTGTCAAATGATTATCGTTTTATCTGAAAACAGAGGCGAATTGCGTGCCATTGGCTATAACACACTCAAGGCGATTGATGTTAATCATAAATTGAGAGACATTTATGAACTTGCGAAAATCTCAGGAAACATAAATGAATTTGGAAACGTCTTTTGTGATGTGACTCCTAATATGGATTTCATCAAGTTCATAGACTGGTTAACGAAATGAAAAACTGCATCATCATTCAAGAAGCCGATGGATACACTTATTGGAGAGAGTTCTCTGTCGTTCGTAGAAATGAAATGACCGAAGAACTTCAAAATATACTCACTGTGGCTAAAATTGCAAATCTTGGTTATACGAACAGAGGAACTGGGCGCTATTCTGTGGGAGTCTCACTTGACAACGAAAACAAATTTGTGGAGTTCCTATGAGAAGATTTCGACTCGTCGGGTATTTCGACAAGTCGCAAAGTGTGTTCCAACGTGAAGCCGATGAATACTGGGACTGGGTTGCCATTTCGGCTTCGTCCAAACCAGCATCCGAATCTATGCTTGAAATTTGGGCACTGGCAAGGATTTCTGGAAAAATTGCGAAATACTCTGGGTTTGAATGTTGTCTTGTTATCACAACAGACGATCTTGAGTTCGTTGAATTTCTCTAGTTTACTTTTATTGAAAACTGGGTTATAATTGCTTCATGAAAATCACTGTTTCCCACAATTCAAAAGACAATACGTACTTCACGCACGGTTGGGATGAACGTCAACGTGCCGTTTCAATAAAGGCAACCGAAGAAGAAATTGGCTGGTACGCTATGGGCGTGGTATCTGGAAAATGTACTTACATTGACGATAGACTATCCTATGTAGAGGTTATCGTCGAAGATTCAAAATTTGTGAAGTTCAAATAGATCATGGCACATTACATTTGGTTAGATAAAAACTTGAAGGTTTCAGAAGACTCACATGTGGTAACGGTAGAACTACAGGAGATAGCTGACTTTGCTAGGGTGGCTGATAAAATTAAACGACACAACCAAATTGTTTATTATGTCACCTATGAGGTTGATGATTCTGGTAACTTTTTGGAATTACTATGAGAACGTTTCAACTTAATAGGGTTCTCAAGTATGAACAAGTTTACCAAATGGAACAACGCGCTAATGGAACGTGGGGTCAATCAGCATTCATTTCTGTCGCTCTGAAAGACTTTTGGGATTTTGCAAAGGTTTCTGGCGTTCTCAAGGCTTCTGTGCTGGATGAATATTGCTTTGTTGAAGTGACCGATGATCTTGAATTCGTGAGGTTCTTATGAAGCACATAGTCATTTGCATTCCCAAGCGTGACAAAGTTTATTGGAGGCATTGGGGCAACACCGCCGCCAATGAAATGAACGATAAACTTTGGGATATCTTATCAGTTCTTAAAATTTCTGGTAAACTTGAGAAACAATCATGGGTCGATTTGATGGTTGATGAAGATTTCAACTTTGTTCAGATACTGTCAAAAAATGATTTATGAAACATATCATCATATGTAATATCAATAGTGGGGAAGTTTATTGGAGAGCATGGGGACTTTCGCCCAAAAATGAATGATAAACTATGGGATATTATGTCGTTTCTTAGAATTTCAGGTAAACTTGAGAAACGGTCACACATCGATTTGATCGTTGATGAAGATTTCAACTTTGTTATGTTTACTTGGGCATAGATACCATGATTTACGAAGTTCTGTTTATCAATAACATTTTCGCAGTTACTGAATCTGTGATTGGTAAACCAATTGTAGATTCTGCATTACGAGAAAAGTTAATTGATCTATATAGAGTCGCCACCATTAGCGGCGATGCTTCAATCGCAAAACTGTACTCTTATTGCTATGTTGAACTTGATAAATCTGGCAACTTTGTGAGGTTCTGTTGAAACGATACACAATAGTCGATAGACAAGGCGAATTAACTCTACATAAAATCGGGGAGTGTGGCACTAAAGACATTGATCCATACATTCTTAAAACTTGGTTCGAATTTGGAAAAGTCGCTGGATTCCACAACGATGCATTAATCGGATGGTTTCCTTCTGTTCGGTTGAATCTAGAGTATAATCATGATACAGATCAATACGAATTTTTGGAGTTTCGCAGATGACTAAACGTTGGCTTATCGTTGAGAAACCAGAAGGGTTGTGTCTTTATAAATTTGGCACCCATGATCCTATTCCGTATGATAACAAAATTCTTGAAGAATGGTTGACTCTTGGTAAGGTTGCAGGTCACTATTCTCCGGCTGGCTATGGTTTCTACGCTAGTCTCAGGCTGGAATTAGACCATAATAAGGATACAGACGAATTCGCCTTTATTAGGACTATTGCACAATGAAAACGCTTTATTATGACGTTTGGATTCACCCTGATGGGACGAATTCGATTTATTTCAACAAAAGCCCAAATACATATGGCGGATGGATTCACGCAGTTCTCGATTCAGTGACAGAAGCAAAGCTGATTGATTACGCAACAATGGGCTTGGTATCTGGAATTGATGATACTTTCACAAATTTGGATGGGGTTGATGGTAGAGCGGTCTATGTGACGACTGATGAAGACCACAATTTCGTAAGGTTTGATGTATGACCAGAGTTTGTCTGTATTATCCGCAAAAGATAGGTTTGCAGGTTTATTTCTATGATGGTGTAGAATACAAACAGCTACTAACAGAGTACGTCAAATCTTTGTGGGACATCGCAAAGCTGTCTGATCAATTTGAACCAGAAACTGACAACAACCATGCAAGAATCTGTATAATTCTTGATGATGAATATCAATTCTTGCGCTTTGAGAAAATTGGTCATCAGCTATGAAATACGTATTTCTGTATTGTGTAAACGGGGTTAAAACCGTATGATTCGAGTCTGTTTATTCCAAACCCCAAGAGGATTGTGCGTTCATGCTTATGATGGAATGCTTGATAAGATTCCCACAGAACGAATCAAATCTTTATGGGATGTGGCGAAGTTGTCTGATAAATTTGAAC
>Ga0213917_1000063_pt1 | contig 31774 bp, 50 predicted proteins | sample McNCre117MG_FD_161051 | JGI IMG/M metagenome (GOLD analysis project Ga0213917, IMG submission 161051) | Freshwater microbial communities from McNutts Creek, Athens, Georgia, United States - 1-17 MG | ecosystem: Environmental > Aquatic > Freshwater > Creek | place: USA: Georgia | collected... | reverse complement strand
GCCGCCGACGCCGCCGCCGTCGCCGCCGCCTCCGCCGCCGCCTACGCCGCCTCCGCCGCCGCCGCCGCCGCCGCCGCCGCCTCCGCCGCCGCCGCCGCCTCCGCCGCCGCCGCCGACGCCTCCGACGCCGCCTCCTACGCCGCCTCCGACGCCTCCTACGCCGAGCGAAGCAAAATCCACAAGCGCTGCGCCGACATCGTGCGCGAGTACATCCCGAACCCGCCGAGCCTGGCGCGGAGGAAGCGATGAGCGACGAACCGAAGCTGACGGAGCGCGAAGCGCTGGCCCGCGCGCTGCAAGCCTGCTACGACGAGGGGCGCGGTGAGTCGTGGGAGACGCTGAACAACTCGGTCAATCAGGACGATTGGCGCAACTGCGCCGACCTGGTTGTGGAGCGCGAGAAGGCGCTGCGCGAGCGCCTGGCGCGGGCCGAGGCGCTGCTGCAGTCGGTCAACGACGTAGGGATGGCCGGGTGTGACGACCCGAACTGTCGTGCCAATAGATGCGTGACCGCGCTTGCGATCCGCGCCTTCCTGGATTCCAAGTGAGCGCGAAGCGCAAGCGCTCGATGCGCCTCGACGTGAACCAGGCCGAACTCGACAGAGACGACCTGGTGCTTGAGCAATTCGGCGACATACGTCGCATTGTGAGAATCCCGCTTAACGCCTCGACCGCTGAGTATCTGATCGACCACCTCGGGCGCTACCTGCGCCGCGAGCGCGACAGATACCTGATGACGATCGAAGCCATTCGCGAGGAGATGAAGAAGTGAGCGAGCCCACGATCACCGAGGCGTGGGAGCGGATCAGCGTGCGCGCAGACGAATTGATCGAGGCGTTCCGCGATGCCCAGGACGTGAGCCAGGCGGGTTTCTACTCGACGCGGGAAGAAGATCGGCGCGCTGCATACCGCGCGCTCGCCGGGTACATCTCCGAACTCGAATCCCGAGCCTCCGAGTGGGAGAAACTCGCGATGGTCCGCGCCGATTCGATCCTGGCGCTCTGCAACGAGGCCGATCGGCTCCGCGCCGAACTCGCCGCCGCGTGGGCCGAGGTCGCAGCGTGGCGGGCGCAGCTTGCTAGATGTACGTGTGACCCAGACTCGATGACCTCTGGGCGATGGTGCCCATCATGCCTGGCGGGGCTAACCGCTCTCATGCTGAGAGACGGAAACCTCGTTGCCTACCCCGAGAAGGGCCGCACCGAAGGCGATGCCGAAGAGCCCCGCACGTAAGCGCGCCGACCGGGAGTATCGCGCCCGCATCGTGGAGACGCGGCGCTCCGAGGGCTTGTGCGCGGTGTGCGGGAAGGAGCCGATCGCGTTCGATCGGTCCGAATGGGAAGGGTGGAACTGCATCAAGGCGCGACGTGCGCGCTACAAGAAGCTGAGGACCAAGAGGCGTAAGCCTATGACCAAACCCTAGCCGCCCAAGGGACGGTGAACCATCTGAATTTCGCCCACGAGTGTTGCAGGGATGCGAAGCTAAGGAGGTTCCCCAATGACTTCGGAATACTGGTGGCTCGTGTCGTGGTTGCTGATGCACGCCGCCCTGAAGCTGATCCCGCTGCCGTCCGCAGATCCGAGCGCCCCATGAGCCCAGTCGAACCCGTCGAGACATACTTCGCGATCGTCTGGGCGATCGGGATCGCCTACGAAATCCTCAACTACCTCAAACGGGGATACTGCTGATGGGCATGCTCGACCTGAAAACGGCGGCGCTGGTCTGCTCGCTGTGGGTGGTCCACCCGGCCCCGGTGCATCGGTATCCGGGGGTGTGGCGGACTCCGCAGGAGCAGCAATTCCCACGGATGGCGGTGGCCCCCTGGCCTGCGGTTCGGGTTGGGGACTCGTGCGCGTACCCGCGCGATACGACGGAGGTGCATCATGGTCGGTGATCCCGATCTGCCGGGCGGAGAGCCCAGCGAGCCGACGTTCTGGGACTGGCTCCGCGATCTGTTCCGGTGGTTGAAGCTGTAGACTCGCGTTAGGAACCTAGGGCTCTGGCAATGCTCGGGTGCCGCCAGTTTCAGCCAGGGGCGGCTGGCGCGAGTTGTAACGGGCGGGGCTTGGCTTCGAGTCGGACATGGAATCCGAGGGGCCTGTCAGGCGAGAGCGGCCCCGCCATTGAACTGGGGGAAATCCCGGACCGTAGTGCGAGAGGAGTCGCGCGGAGTTGCGGTCCGGGGACCCCGCCTTGGGAGGTCGAATGCTTGAACTAGCCTTGTTGCTGGCCCTGCTCGACGAGATCTACCTACTCTCGCTCATCATCGGGATGAACAACTTCATGGCCAAGGCGGGGTGGTGACGTGGGCAAGCCACGAGTGCTGTTCAGGGCTCCCAGCGGCGGCATCTATACGGTTATCGTTTGCGGCAAAGAAGTCTGGGCTGGACCGCTGGAGAAAGGGCAGGAACTTCGACTCGACACGGCGATCAAGTCCCGGGACGATCTTAGTTTTTCCCTTGAATGGGTGGAGGACGCGGAGTGAGGCGGAGCCCGGCAGTCCACAAGCGCGGCTCGCAGAGGGCCCACGGCTCGCTCTGCAAGGCGATCCGTGACCTGCTCAGGCTCCACGGCATCCCGTGCTGGCGCGTGGGCCAGAAGGGAAGCCAGCGCCGCGATGGGAGCTGGTACGCCGGGCACGACAAGGGGGCCCCGGACATCTTCGGCATCCTGCCGGCCAACGGTGGCGGGAAAGCGCTGGCGATCGAGGTAAAGTCTGGGGCTCGAGCGACCCTGACCGCTGAGCAGAAGATGGCTAAGATCGAATGCGAGGGTGCCGGTGGGGTTTGGATCACCGCCAAGAGCGTGGATCAAGTAGCGGACGAGTTAGGATTGGGCCGCGCGTGAGAGCCCCGAGCGTGGCGATCAGGGCGAGTCGGGGCGGCTGGCAGGCCCACCCCGCAGCGCGCGGCCCTAATGAGTGACGGTTGCCGTGGGTGTTCGGTTAGCGGGTCCCCGGGGTCGAGAAATCCCTCGGGCCGGACAGTCTCGGATGCGGGCCCGCGCATGGCCATTGCCCTGAGAGGGATGGATCTGGCCAGCCGATGCCGGCAGCCGTCTTAGAATCGAGATGCGCGGCAGTCGGGCCCCCGAGGCAATCAAGGGGCCTCGGGCGGTCCTGGGGCGACATGCTCCCGCCCCGCCGACATCTCGGCCGCGCCAGGGAGGCGCATGGGGGCGGCGGGTGTCTGGCGTAGTTCGGGGGGCCAGCCCCGCCGCGTCCCCTTACCCGGACTTGCGGGGCATCCGACGGTTGAGCTCGCGGGCTCCACGATTCTGCGCCTGGCGCTCGGCGATCTTGGGCTTGAGCGCGTCAATGGTTTTCTGGAATGCGGGCGTCGTGTAGTCGCGGAGCTTGGAGACGGCCGCCTCGGCAATGCTGGGCTTGGGCGCCGGCTTCGGGTAGGTCGGCCCGGCAAAGGGCTCCGTAGCCTTCCGGAGTCGCTCCTTGCGAAGTCGCTCGGCCGCGATCGTGCTGTCCAGTTCCTTGTCCCCCGATCCCATGCTACTTGGCTCCTTTCTTGGGGCCGCGCGCCTTCGACAGCGCGATGGCCACGGCTTGCTTCTGCGGCTTTCCAGCCGAGATTTCGGTCTTGATGTTAGCGCTGATCGTCTTGCGGGACTTCCCGGACTTGAGCGGCATCGTCAGGCCACGTCGGACGGGTGCCGCCGTCCGTCCAGCTTGCCCTGGAGGATGTCCGCGATCTCCTTGGGCAGCTCCGAGGCGAGCGTCACGAGGCTGTCGGCCGAGACTGCCGTCGAGAGTTTGGCCGCGAGGTCGGACGCCCGAGGTTCGAGGTCGGGGTACTTTGCGCCGGCGGCCGAGAGGAAGGCCGTGAGGTCGGCCGCCGGACCCGCGAGCTTGCGGATGATGTCGAGGAGCGTCATCGGCCACCCCCGATCGGGAGCAGGTAGCGTGCGCCCGCGAGAAGCCACCCCTGTTCGTCCTTGAGGCCGTAACCCGCCTGGGCGATGAGCACAACGCGCGGCATGTTCACGGGGCTTGGGCGCCATCCTAGGCTCACGTCCGGGGCCCAGGTGCGATCGGGCCGCTTATCCGGCTCCGAGCTTGCGTGGTACTGAATCCCAATCCCGATGGAGAAGTTCGGGTCATTGACGTCGGTGGCCGTGAAGCGGGCCCCGAAGCTGCCGCGGAGGTACGACTCACCGAGGCCGAAGTATAGCCCGCCCACCGCTGAGATGTGCGGCGATAGGGAGGCGGCCCCGTTGGAGCCCAGCTCGAAGTCGGGCGGGTAGTCGAGGTCGCCCTGGGACCAGTAGCCATTGGCCCCGAGAGCGAGCGTCGCGACGGGCTCGGCCGCGAAGGCCGGCGCCGCGAGGGCGAGCAGGAACAGCGAAAGCACAATGCGCTTCATGATGTCCTCCGGGTTAAGGGGTCGGGGGCGGCGGGGGCGTGTTGGCGTCGAGCGCGGCCTGGACCTCGGCGGTCTGGGCCTCGAGGCGCGCGGCGAGCTCGAGGATCGCGGTCGGGTCCTGGGCGTTGGCGCGGAGCAGGGCCGCGAGCTGGTTGGAGAGTTCGATCAGCGAGTCGGCGGACACGGCGGCGAGTAGGCGCGCAAAGGCTTCGTTCATCTTTGCTCCCTTGTGGAGGGCGTAGAACCCGAGTAGGACAACGAGAAACAGCGTAAAGGCTTGGATCATTCGTCCCTATACAGATACCGGGCCGTGTATCGCTTTGAGTAGTTGGCGCCTTCGCGGAGCAGGGCGGAAGCCTGACGGCGTAGCCAGTTAGCCACGTCCTTGCGACCGCGCTCCGTGAACTCGTCCGCCTCGTGAATCACGAGCGAGGCAGCCGCCTTGATGGGCGCCTTTGCCTTCTTCTTCATGCGATCCTCCGTCACTTGCACCGTTTGTGGGGCTTGTGGCCGTGGCCTCCGCCGCCGCCCGAGTTTGAGCCGCTCGACGCGGTTGCGATCGCCGTGGCCGTCATGCCGCCGCTGTGATGCCCGAGCGCACGGTCAAGAACCACCGCGACCGCGCCGCCGAGCACGAAGTCCCTGGCCCGAGACCAGAACCCGGAGCCGCGATCGGCATGCCCGCAGCCGCACTCATAGTGCGACGGCCGCGACACGTCAACGCGCCGCATCTCGCGGCGCACTTCGATGATTCGCAAGAGAGAGTCAGAGCGTGACCCGAGGCGGGCGATCTCAGCGTTCTTGGCCTGCGTCGTAGAATCGCACCGCGCCTCGGACACGCGGGCCGCCACGAGTCCCTTGCTGTGCTCGCGTGACCCTCCAACGGAGTATCCCAGCAATACCGGAAGGACGGTGGCCACGACGGTCAGGGCTACCTTGACCCCCGGGGACGAAATCGAGATGGACATCAGAGGCTGTCCGTTTTCGGCGCGGCCTTGGCATCGGCCGAGGTTGAAGCGGTGCCGCGCGCCGTGAGGTACATGGTGACAATGCCGGCGGCAGCGGTGCGCCAGTCGGTCTGGAAGATGTGGAAGGCATCGCGGGTGATGAAGATCCATCCGCCCACGGTGAGGAGCGAGGCGCAGGCGTAGCCGATCCAGTTGGGGATCTTCTTCGGGCCGCGAGCCCACTGCCAGGCGTAGCCGATGAGGCCCGCGAGAACGAGCGGGGAGAACGTGGCGAAGTTCGGGTCAGTGCTCTGCATGGCCCCTCCTTGGGCTCACCTGAAGTGCCGGATGGCGCTCAGGGCGATCAGTACGAGAATCCAGAATAGCGCATTGGCGGCGGTCGCGGTCTCGTAGCGGCGACGGTTCATGCGTGGTGTCTCCCGGCATCGTGCTCGAGGATCTTGACGCGGGAGACGAGGCCGTCGCCGTTTCCGTACATGGTTTCCTCCATGCGCTCGATCTTCTTGCCCTGGTCTCGCACCTTGGCCCAGGTCAGAACGGCCTGGGCCACCACGGCGGCGACGGGGACGCCGATGTCCTTGAACGAGGCGAGGAGGTCCACGCTATTCATCCACCATCGCGCAGCGCGCCACGATTCCGCCACGCTTGAGCCAGAGATCTGGCCCGGCCGACGCGAGCGCGTTCTTGGTCGCCTTGAAGTTGCCCGACGAGCAATGGATGACCTCGACTTCCGGGTTTGTGGCCACGATCAGGCCAACGTGCCCCTGGTGCCCGTCCTTGTCGCCGTAGACGATCACGTCGGCCGGCCGGGCCTCATCGAGCGGGATCGCGTCGAACATGCCGAAGGGGCCGAGCGCGTCATGGACGATGGCGGTCGTCTCGAGCCACCCGCCGTTGACCTCGCGATACCACGGGTGATCCGTGTGCCGGTTGAGCCCGAGGCACCAGGCAACGAAGCCCGAGCAGTCGCAGCCGCGGGCGTCGTTCCAGGGGACGTCGGCGCCGGGCTTGAATCCGCCCTTGCCGAGGGCGTAGATCACGCCACCCGACTCCTGGGACTCCTCAAGCGCGCGGCGCGCGCGGAGCACGATCTCGTAGCGGGTCATTCGGACTCCGCGCCGGCCAGGGCCCGAATCTTATCGGTGACTTCCTGGAGTTCTCTCTGGGCGTGCTGAATCGTGGCCATTAGATCGTAAGCGCGGGCCTTCAATTCCTTCATGTCGTCCAAGGCGCGCTCCTAGGTGGTGTAGCCGAAGCAATCCAACGTGGCGTTGGCCGCGAGCGTGCTGCCGGTGGTGACAGTGAGCTGGATCGCGGTTGCTGCCGCCGTCTCTGTGTACTGGGTTAGGTCCGTCGCCTGGATCACGAGGTATCCAGTGCCTGAAGTGATGAGGTTCGCCAGCGAGAATGTCGCGCGGAAGTTCGTGATGCTGTAGCTCGTTCCTCCGGCGAGGGAGGCCGTCGCGTCCCTGACCACGACATGCGTGATGCGCGTGACCTTGCCCACGTCGGTGGTGAAGATGGTCGTAGTCGCGGCCGTCTTCATGTCAATCGTCGCGCTCCCGAGGAGCGAGATCGCTTTGTCCTTCAGCCTCGCCATTCCGTTGGCTCCTTAGAGTGAGACCAGATCGTCGTCATAGGTGATGACTTCGCCTTCGTGGCAGAGCGCGGAGGTGTCGAGGATTGTTCTTCCACTAACATTGGGGAATGTTATGGACACCAAGGCGTTCATGTCTTGGACATCAAATCCGACTCCGGTATTGAGTCCACTATTTACAACATCAACCTCTGTGTTGAACTGTTGCAATCCCGTCCATAGCTGGTTGCCTTCTAGAATGGCGATCGTTTGTGTTAGCGCGCCAGAATTGCCAATGCTTGCCACGTATCTGGTAGAAGTGCCAAGTCCGGACAAGTCAAACACCAATACCTTAGAGTTGTCAGTTCGGTCGAATATCCCGAAATCTTCGGTTGAGAAGCCTGGCATCGCTAGGGTCCCAAGTAGGTGTCGCGCAGACGCAGCGCGTAGGTTCCGGTGAACGTGCCTGTTACCGTAAACGTGATGTTGCCGGACGCCAGATAGACCACATAGGTCGCTTGTCCAACGGTTCCGGTCGCCGTCATCGCGTAACCGCTGATGATCGCCACGGTCTTGGCCCCGCCGTCACCGGTCCATGCCAAATTCACGTTGAGCGATCCAGTCCCGGCAATCGTGCAGGCGACGTTGGCGTTGATCTGGTAGAACCCCGCCGCCGTGCTCGTGGTGATGTTGGTCGCCGCGATTGTCCCCGTCTGCCCGGTGAGGTTGAACTTCGCCACCCGCCCGCTGCTGGCGTTCGCCGCCGTCGTCTTGTTCTCATTCCCCGTTATCGCCAGGGAACCAGTGCAATCCTCGAACTGCCAATCTCGAACCGCCGTCCCAATGAAGGTCATTGAGTTATTCGTGCTCGCGGTCAGCGACGACAACACGACCCTAAGATTCTTGTGTGCCCCTGCGGTCACCGAGGCGTTGTCAACAAAGCGGAATCCGGTTGTAGATGTCGAGGTGCGGCAGATACAGGAAGTGCTGATGTTGATGTTACCAAGTGATTGCGTGGTCGGAGTAGTGCCACCCGCGCCACCGGCTCCGGCCCCAAGGTCGGTCATCACGAACTTGGCGCTCGTTAGGTTGGCAACGTTGGGAACGTTGGGCAGCGTGAAAACCACGTCTCCAGCCGTCTGGGCATCGAGATTAACTGCGATGCCAAATCCGCTCGTGGTCTCCAGGAATTGGAACGGAAGCGTCACCGCGCCCGCCGCCTGCGCGAATATCAGCTGTGCGGTGTTGACCGCATTGCCGTCGAAGTAGTGCTGTCCAGTGTAGGTTTGGACGTTTGGGTCGGCCGGGTCGGTGATCGCTAACGTTCCGGTAGCAAACGGCAACGTGAAATCCATGTCCGTCGCACCAGTCCACAAGAAGCGCGCGTCCGCTCCAGCCGTTGCTCCGTCAAGCTCGAAAACCAACGTCTTGGTGGCGTCCGCTGACCCTATGAGCTTAAACATGTTGTCGGGAAAGATCTGCAACGTGGTCCACGTTCGCGCAGAGTCCGGCGATCCCCCCCCGCTGATCGTGACGCCCATGCTCAGACCCTCTCGCTCACGGAGACGTTCTGCGATGACGCCGAGGCGCTGTAGATCCCATAGAGCGGGCCGAGGTAGAGCCCGAAGCCCGAGTCCGAGTAGGACGCCTTAGATCCCACGAGGAGTCCCATCGCGGCGCCGCTCGAAGTGACGGCCCCGGAGTGGCCAACATAGAGGTCCCCGGTACCGTTGTTTGTGATGACGATGGAGAGTCGCAGCGGGTTTGCCGCCGCCAGCAACACGGCGGAGGTGGAAACCGTGGTCGCCACGGGATCCCCCTGTCGCGTCGTTGCTGGCGGTGCGCTGATGGGCATTGCTTAGACCGGGACTTCTTCCCACGTCATGCCGAATACGACCAATGGGGAGGATCCGGCAGTCATTGTTCCGTGGAGCGAAAGCGTTGCGCCCGGAGTAACGATGAACTCGCCCGCAACCTCGTCCACCGTCTGCCAGGGTGCGTGGGTCTGGGCGGCAGTCATTGCCACCGAAGACACGAACGGGCGCAGAATCGTCGGCGATGCGATCGTCGCCGTAGTGAATGGCCTTGCAACCGCCGCATTGCCAGACCCGAGGAGTGCGTTGACCGCAGTGATCGCGGTTCCGGTCGGGAGCGCAAGCTGGGTGTTAGTGTTGGCGAGGTAGTGAATGACACCCGCGCCGAGGGTTCCTGAAACGTATCCCATGCTCGCGCGCAGAATGACCAAGTTGAACCCAGACCCGAGCGGGTTCGTGATCGCAAACGCGGCGGTGGTTCCGATAGCGGTTCCGGGAGCCACGCCGGTGGCCGCAGTTCCACCAGAAAACACGCGACCGCGAGAAACCGCTTCTTTGTAGCGCGCATGTCCGTCGTTGACGATCAGGTCACTAAGGCGACCGAATCGAAGCGATGCGCTCACGCCATCCTGTACGGTGAATGGCCCGACCCTTCCTTCTGACAACGGCATCTTGAAGCCCTCCCTGGCTTATGGCCTTGCGATCTGTTGGATTGCTTCCACCACGCTGTCCAAGCGCGACAGCGTTTCCTGTTGATAGTAGGCGAAGTCCTGGAGCGTCACGGCTTGCGGGTATCCACCTGCCGCACCCTGAATGGTTTGGATCTCGGGCGACGGGGCCATGATGGTGCCGGGGGCCGCTTGCCGCGCCGATGTCGAGGCCCCGTCCGGCAACGCCTGGGACGCCACGCGCCCGAGGATGTCGAGTATTCCGCCGTCTAGCTTGGGCGGGAAGCGCCGGAGCGTGTCCTCCTGCATCGGGAAGCCGAGCGCCGCGATCAGCGCGTCGAACTGCGCGGACAGGTCGCGAAGCGTGACCTCAACGGGCACGCCGCCCGCGATGCCCTGGACGCTCGCCACGTCGGGCGACGGCGCGTTGACGGTTCCGGGCGACACCTGGCGCGCGGCGGTCGAGGCACCGGGCGGGAGTGGGATCGAGTCGAGGCGCCCCACGCTGTCGAGCCGCCCGCCCGAGATGGACGGTGGGAACAGGCGCAGCGTGTCGGCCTGCATGAGGTACGGCAGGGCCTCGAGTATGGAGTCGAGCTTGGCCGCGAGCTCGGGAGACGAGAACTTGAGTCCCGAGCCGGTGTCGAGCGCGTTGCCGGAGTCGTCGGTCACACGCACATGCAGCGCGCGCCGGAGCGTCATCGCCGCGGCCCCGATGTCGCCGTCGTCCACGGCCGGCGGGATCGTGGCGTCCGCGAGGAACCCGGCCGCCTTTACGTAGTCAGTTCCGGGCGTGAACGCGGCGCCGTCGAGCTTGCGGATTTCGTAGGTGGCCACGACTAGGAAGGCTCCACCACGACTTGAAGCGCCCACCCCTCGGGCGTCCCGTCCTCGACTGCATCGGTGTCGGCGGTGAGCGCGTCCCCGATCGAGAGCCCCACGACGTCCGGGAGCGTGCATGCGACCTGCTCGTCGGCGTCCGAAAACAGGATTGTGGGCCGGTTCGCCTGGGTGGTGTAGAGGCTGGTCCCGTTGCGGTTCAAGTCGAGGATTGTGCTGCCGCTGGTTCCGGGCGTGGTGCGGGTGAGCCAGACGGCGGTGATCGTTCCGGGGCGCTTCACGTCAATCGAGCCGTCTACGTCGGCATCCACGGTATAGGGGCCGTTCGCGCGGAAGGTGTAGAGGTCCACGTCGTCGCCCGCGAGACTGCTACCAGACCCGCCGCTCGACGTGAGCACGCCGGCCGCGATCAGGTCGGCGCGGAGGCGGAGCAGCTCGTCATTCATCGCGAGGAGCACGTCGCGCCAGGCGGTCCAGGCAACTGGATCGCCGTTGGCTCCCTCGATGATGCGGGACTTCTGCGAGCGGTAGATGACGGACATTGGGCCGCTACTTGTTCTTGTAGATCGGCATGGCTTCCATGCGAAGCCCGTTGATGCCGCGAGTTCGGATGCCTGCCGTTGAGACTGCCCCGGCGAGGGTGAGCCGGTTGAGCGCGGTCACGCGGACGCGCATGTATTGCGCCGTAATGGAGCCGTCGCCGTAGATGGACGCGCCGCCCGGAGGAATTACCGGAACGACTAGCGTGTAGTGCCCGCTGCCGCTCGCTCCGGCGCGGAGTGACTTCTGGAGCGGGACATTCGACACCGCGACGAACTTGCCGCGCGTCGTGTCGGGGGTCAGTGCGTTCTCGGCTCCGGTGATCATCACGGAGTCGGCGCACACCGGGAACGCTCCGGTCGTGCTGAAGCCGGAAGTGCTACGTGCGGTCACGAGCGTGCCGAGCGAGTCGCGTCCCATGAACGACACGGAGTCAGAGAACAGGACCTTGAAGGTCAGGATCGAGTCACAGTAGACGCTATCCGCCCCGGTGTAAGCTGCCTGCCCCTGAGACCACGTGCGGATCAGGATGCGGTTGGCGCCACGCACCGGAATCCAGGGCGAAGCCATTTCCAGAGTGTCCTTGGCAACCGTCGTGTTGCCCTTGAAAAGCTGATAGGTCGTCGGGACGACCTCGATCCCAGCCTTGACCCGGCACGGCAGCGCGAACAGCGTCAGTACCGCGGCAATCGCAAACAACCATTTCCATGACTTCATGTCGCGCGCCCTCCCTGGCGCCTAGTCTGCTGATCCAGCGGGGGCCCTAGCCCCCTGAACGTTCACCCCACCGTGCTCGACTCTCCAGGCCAGTTCTTTCTTGAGCGCCTGAAGTTCACTCCATTTGACGGGCGATCGCTTGGCCGCACCCTCGCCCCACTTCGCCAGCTCTCCCGTCCGCTTTTCGATCGCGTTGACCAGATGGTTCTGGCTCATCGTCTCGATCGCAACCTGAGACTGCTTGCTGTCGCTCCAGTAGCCGTGCTCATGGCGACTGAAAGGCGTATCCCATCCCTCGGGGCGCGGCTTCGCGAGCAGCGTCGGATTGTCCGGCTCTGGGGCTGCGCTCGGGCGCGGTTTCCACGACTCGGGCAGGTCGGCGGCGTTGGACGCGGATGGGCGGGCCGGCACCGTTTCACGTGAAACAACGCTCATGCTCGGCCGCGCCGCCGCGGCCTCATGCCCGAACGTCTGGCGCAGGGCCTTCCGAGCTGACGCGGACAGCTTTGCCTCGTCCATCGCGAGTTCCAGCTCGACCTTGTGCGCGTGAATGGCCTCCTCGCTCGCGCCCTTGGCGAGCGGCTTGATCGCGCGGAGCTTGTCGGCCGGGCTCAGGGCCTTAGACATCGCGGCATTGCCTTCGAGCGTGGCGGCGGCTGGCTGCTCGAGCGCGCTGGTGAGCGCGGCGCGGCTTTCGGCCGATGGCCCAGCGGCGGCCTCGATCGCTGACCCGGCTTGCGGGGCGACTTCGCGGGCCAGCGTATTGCCGATGGGCTGCGCGGCTCCGCGTCCGACCGTCTGTCGGCCGCCGGCCGCCATCATCTCCTTGGCCATCTGGCCGACAACGGGAGTCCCCTCAACGCCGGCTCGGACGGCGTTTCCGGCGACCTTCGCCGCCGCCCTGGCCGCCGCCGAAGACGGGCGAATGCTGCTCGCTACCCTGCTAGCAATTCCGCCAATGCCACGAATCCCGGCCTGCGCTGGACCGACCAAGGCCCCCGCAACGATATCCGCCGGACTGATCCAGGGGTCAGTGCCGGTCCCAAGCTCGTCCGTTGGATTAGTGTTTTCGCGTCCCTCTCCCCTCAAGCCCATAGCGGTCCCGGGGCCAAAGAGGCGGTATCCCTTGCCGAGCCCGAGATAATGGTCGACGTGCTCAGCGGGCACGTCAGCAACTTCCCCACTCCTGGAGATCATGAGCGGCATCAGCGTGCCCCCGGCCGGTCAGAGTCGAAGTCGCCACCCGGAGCGTAAGCGCCCGGACCGCCGGCGCTCGGCCGAACACTGGCGGTGTCCTGCGGGAAGCTGCGGATGAACCCCTCGGGCGGGACCTGCCACCGCTTCGCCCGGTCCTCGTACTGCTTGTTGGCTTCATCGAACGTCTCGCGCCGACTCCGAAGGTTGGACTCGATCATGTCGAGCACCTTCTTGCGTCCCTCGGGAGTGAAGCGGTCTCCCTTGAGGAATCTCTTCAGCGTGGTCTGGTAGCTCTGAAGCAAGCCCACCGCGTCTTGCGCGCTCTGGGCCTCGCCCTCACGGACGGCGTTCGGGTTCTCGGGCTCAAGTGATCGCATGAACGCGAACACGATAGCCTTGTCACCGATGCCGTTGTTCTGCTTGGCCGCCTCGCGTGCCGTCTGGAAATTCGATCGGATGTTCTGATATCCCTTGATGGCCGGATCCTGGCGGTATTCTCCAACGAGCTGGTTCTCGCTCTGAACGAGCGCCATGCGGTTGGCGCGCTCCTGGGCCTGGGTTGCACGATCGGCGGCATCAGCCGCCCGCTGCGCCGCCGCGGCGGCCCGCTTTTCTGCGGGAGTCTCGGGAATCACCAGCGCTGCGCCGGCCGCCTTTTGAAGGGTTTCTTTGGGAATTGACGTACCTTCCGCCACGTTGACAAGCGCCGGGAACTGTCGCTTGAGGTCGGCGGTGACCATCACGTTCTCCTGGGCGTCCTTCCGCAGGCTCGCGCGCGCCTCTCCGGCGATCGCCGCCATGCCATGCTGCCGGGCCTCCCGGAGCGCCTTGGTCGCCTCCAGGTTCGCCTTGTCGCGCTCCCGCTGGCGATCCTTGAGTTCGGCGTTGAACTTCTCGCGGGCCGCCGCGGTGCGCTGCCCGCGCTTCGCGATCCCGCCCGCGAGCCCGGAGAGGAAGCCGCCGAGGAGTCCATCTGCCGGGATCGAGTTCGGATCGTAGGCCGCGCCGAACCGCTCCGCGAAACCGGGATTGGCGCCGCCAGAGAACGTCTCCGGCGCCGGCGCTGGCTGCTGGGCGTAGGCGCTCGGGTCGACGCCGATCATGGCGTCAATCTGCGCCTGCGTGAGCCCCCGGGTAGGGTCGAGGTATCCCTGGTCGGCGGAGCTCATCCGCGGTTCCTACCCTGGTACTCGTCGCCCTGGTAGTCCCCACCACCGCCGGGTGATCCGCCGACCCAGCCGCCAACCTTGGCCCCGATCGCGGTTCCGGCAGGGCCAAGCACGGTCCCGAGCCCGGCCCCGGCGAGTTTGCCGATGCCGCCGAGCAGCGCCGCCTTGCGCGCCTTCTTGGCCGCCTCGGCTGCCTGCCAGTCACGGTACCGCTGTTCCTCGTACCCGCGTTGGCTTCCCAGCGTCGAGCGCGCGAAGTCCTGCCCGCCCTGGAGGTCGTTCAGGTACCCCTGGTCGATCGTGTTCGCGGTGTCGGCGTTGACCGCCTGGTTCTGGTCTACGAACGCCTGGCGCTGAGCCATCGGGTCGAGCCCCGCCACGCGGCCGAGGATCGCCCCGGAGCGCATGCGGTTGCGAGCCTGGCGGGCGGCATGGCGCCGAAGCTGGGCGCGGAGCAAGGGCGAGCCCGTGGCCGAGAAGAAGCCCGCGTCCTGGCCGCCCTGGAGAATGCCGGTCGAGATCGAACCGGCCTGGCCTACGTTCACGTTCGGGTTGTAAGGCATCCGTGCCTCCTAGGTGTAGCTCGGTCCTCGGCCCCGGATCGGAAGCCGCTCCACGAGAACGTCAATTCCCTTAAGCGTTCGCGCGGAGCCTGTCGCCTGGGACCATGCGAGATAGAATGCCGGGGTCGGGGTACGCGCCGCAAGGTCGAATTGAACGTTGTCGCGGATCGTGTCGGTGGTACCCGTGCTCGGCGTCGTGCTGTAGGTCACGTCCGAATAGTCCCAGTGCAGGACGAAGGCCCCCGTGCTCCCGGTCGGGCTCGAATGCTCGACCTGGGCCTCGTGCACCGTGAGTTGGCTCGGATCGCCCTTGAGCCAACCCGTCGTGACGGAGCCCGCGATCGCCGTTCCGTTGTCGGTCTCGCCGGTCTCGAATTCGTCAATCCGCCCGTCTCCGGTGCTCCCGAGGTTGGCGTCATTCCAGCCGTAGAGGTGCGCCCCGTCGTCGCGCCGTCCTTCGCACATGACGGTGAACGACCGGACGTGCTCCATGCTCCAGCCGTAGGGCGATCCGTCGGGGCGAAACATAGAGGCGAGTCCGCTCGAATCCTGGTCAGCCGAAAAGTCGTAGGTGAGCTGCCGATCGATGGACCCGCCTCCGTCGCCGTCGTAGTTGACGAACAAGACCCCGCGCATGATGCGGCAATAGAGGTTGGCCGAGTCGTCATCGGCCGCCGTGGCCGCCTCGAGCAGCGGAACCGCGCTGGCGAAGTCTCCGATCCCGCCCGTGGGCGACCCTTGAGGGTGCTTATAGATCCGGTCGGAGCAGAGGCGCTCGCTCTCCAGGTCGCATACGAACAGGCCCTCACGCTTCATGATCACGCCGCACTTGGCGCCCTTGGCCACCGACTGCCACGCGATGCAGCCGCCCGCGTCGTCAATGACTTGCAGCTTGTACTCCTCGTCAATGCCGGTGCCGGCGTCCCCCTGGACCTGGTTTCGGATCACGGCGGTCTTGAGCGAGAACGGCACGACGAAGCCGTTGCCGACGGAGAAGCCGCCCATCGAGATCCCGGCGTGCTCCGAGGGCTCGTGGCGGTTGGCGATCTTGCCTGACCACGAGTTTGCGGCGGCGCGCGTGGCGCCGGGGGTGCCGACCGTGAGCCAGATGCGGTCTTTCTTGATCGGGTCGCCGTCGAGGTAGGTCTGGTTGAAGTAGAGGAAGCCGGGGAGGCTGCCGGCGATGACGCGGACCCACCCGTCGTATTGCGAGAAGAGGGTGTCGTCGTCGGGCGCGTCCCCGGTGCCCGCCGAAAACCGGAGCGTGTTGGTGCCCGTCCCGGTGGCGTTGGCTGACAGCTCGAGCGAGGTAGCCGACGTGACGCTCCGCACGTAGGTGCCCGCCGTGATGCCTGAGCCCATGACGAAGGAGCCGACCGCGACGGCATCGAATCCGGTGCCCGTGACCGTGGCGTCTCCGTTGACCGTGCCGCAGGAGATGGACCGCTGGGTCAGCATGAGTGACGTGGCGAGCGCCTGAGGATTGGCCCCCGGCGCGATCTGAGCCCGCCACTGCTGCCCGTCCACGGCAAAGCTCGTGGCGTTGATCGTGTCCACGAGTTGCTCGAGCGTGAGCGTCCCGAGCGTGATTGTCTTGATGTTGGTCGCCCCCGTGGTGGCGTCCGGGGTCTGGATCAGCACGAGGCTCGTGCTCTTCAACTGGTAGAAACTCGCCTGATAGTTGTAGAGCGAGGCCGTCTCGTCGTCGTAGTTGAGATCGTAGTCGGCGGCGCGCCCAACCGGGGCCAGGATGATCGCGGACGGGTTCGCGCCGCCGTAGCTCACGCCGACGCGATCGTCGCCGCCGAAGATGTAGCGGGCGCGCGGCGTCATGATGTGGTCGTATCGGATCAGAAGCTGCGAGGAGTCGAGCCCCAAGGCATCATCGTCGGCGTAGAAATCCGCGTAGGTCGTAGTGGTGTTGTCCTGGATCTCCCAGACGATGCGGAGGTCCGTGGGGTCGAGCTGCAGCGTGCTTTCGGTTCGGCTGTCGATCTTGGTCGAGCGGAGCAGGATTCGGGACTTCACGCCGAATGGGCCGACCGGGATGTTGCTCCAGATGATGGACTCGTACCCGGCGGTCGGATTGTCCTGGTCCACGGTGAACATGTTGAAACCGGACGTGCCAAGGATGTCGTTCGGGGTGCGCGGCACGCATGGCGCCCAGATGGAGTCGTCCTCGAAACGGTAGGCCACGGAGTAGAGGAAGCGATCGGCGCCGCGCCAGCCGCCCTCGATCGCGGTTCCGGCGCCGATGTGCTCGACCCATCCGCTCGACACCTGGACGGAGCACGCCGTCGCGGTCGCGCCTTTGGTGAAGCGCAGCCGGAGATTCGTCCAATCGGTGATGCTCGCGATGTCCGAGATGGTTAGCGTGTGCGCCCATTGCTGAAAGTTGCCCGTGGCGAGCGGATAGGCGACGAACCCCGACCGGATGGTGGCGCCTTCCATCAGGTGCACAGTGAGATTCGAAAGGTTCGGCGCGGTGCCGCCGGCGCGGATGTAGCCTTGGATGATGACGGTTTCGTCGGCGGCCGGGTCCACGGCGAAGTTGCCGAGCCCGACCTCGCACATCTCTGAGACGGTGCTATCGGTCGAGGTGATGTAGTCGCCGGTGTCGGTGCCGGCGCTCGTGTTGATGTCGTCGAACAGGGAGCCGCCACCGCTCGCGGTCCAGACCCCGGGCGTCACGTCCGAGTCGGGGCGGATGAAGATGGCGTTATTCTCGATCTGGTCGCCTGCCGCGATGGTTCCGGCGTGGAGCGGCGGAAGCGGGCCGGAGGGGATCAGGCGCGAAGCGGTCGAGGTCGAGCTAGAGGTTGACCCCGGAATCGAGAGGTAGATCTGCGTGACCGTCTCGAACGCGCTGCCGCTTCCTGATCCATCGTTCGGACAGGTGAGGTTGACCGAGATGCGGGTTGCCGACGCGAGCACGGTCGCCTCAGACTCGGTGAATGTATAGGTCAGGTCCTGGTATGTGGCGTTGCCCTGAACCTGATCGCGGAGCCACGCGGTCCCGAGCGACTTCACCACCGACCCGCCGGTGTACGGAGAAGCGTGGCCGTTATAGGTGCGATTGGCGTAGACGGTCGTGGTGTCGTTCGGGATTGTCCCGGAGCCCGCCATTGCCGCGACGATGTGCAACTTCCATCCAACGTAGGTCGCCGGGGCGGTTGGGACGGTCAATGAGACCTCGACCCCGATCGCTCCTCCGGCCGTCTGCGTGTGATCGGCCCCGGCCGAATAGGTGGTGCCGCCGTCGTTGGTTCGGAGTGCGAGCGAATGATTGCCACCGCCGAGCCCGTCAATGACGCCCCAGCCGCCCGAGTATTCGTCGGACGTGCTGGTCGCGAGCGCCTGCGATGCCGTAGCTCCAGGGAGCCAGCGCGACGGGGTTCCAAGCAGGCTCGGCGCATAGACCCAGCGCCCCGAGCGCAGGAGTTTACGAGAGCCCGGCACGAAGAATCGGCGCTGGAACTCGTCAACGCCGCGCGTCAGTCCGCCATCTCCCGACTCGTAGCGCAGCGGCACGTACTTGTAAGTCTGCTCGGAACCGGGGCTCGGATAACTTGCCGTCGAATACTCGGCGCCCATCGTGTAGTTGGAGTCGAGCACCTGATCGCGAATCCATACGCACGCGAACCGTCCATCATCCAGGACCGATGCGGACGCCATCGTTTCCTTGGTCGCGAGCGCGATCAGCGTGGGGATTCCGTCGCCGGTGCTTTCTCCGGGGTGCTCCTCTAGGTGCCGCCCTTTGACGCCCATGAGCGCTGGCAGCAGCCCCGTGGCCTCGTGGCCGCTGGAGATCGTGTCGAACTTGATCGTCTGGCCGAGTCGGCGCTTGAAGCTCTTGGTGCGCGGAAGGTAGACGTAATCCGAGCCATCGTAGAGGAAGTCGCGCGGCACCTTCTCGCGCCCGCATGAGCGCATGGAGCCGCGCCAGGGGGTGTCGCCTTCCTGGTCGCCGAACCCGAGGCGGATGCTCGCGAGGCTAGGTTGCGCTAGCATCCTGGTCGCCTGACATCATGGCCGCAATCTTCCGCTGGAGCCGCTCGGCGGTGCGGGCCGACAGGTCGGCGGCGATGCTCTCTCGCAGGTGCGTCTTTCCGAGCAGGGGAACCAGGCGCATGGCCGCGAGGTACGCGATGTCGTGCGACTCGGCGTCGTTCACGTCCGGATAGAGCCCGGCCGAGAGATCGGCGAACTGCGCCACGTAGCGCATCGGAAAGTAGTAGCCGGTGACGCTCGGCCACCAGTCGAGTTGGTAGCGGTTGATGGTGGCCGTCACGGACAGCGTAGTCATGGCTACGGGAGAGATCGAGTAGCACTGCGGAGTCCCGTAGGTTCCGGGCGCATAGGAGCCGCGGCGGTAGAGGATCTCGTCCAGGTCCACGCGGTCGAGCGGGCGGGCGCCGAGGACGCTCGTGAACGTGAGCGTGACCGGGTTGGCCGTGGCGGTCGCCGCGTGGGAGATGGTGATGCTCGACGTGGTGGCAACATCGGTGACGGTCGCGCCCACCGGGATACCCGACCCACTCACGATCATTCCGCGCTTGACGTTGGCGAAGAGCGCAGACGATCCGACCGTGGCCGAAGATGTGGTCGAGCATGCGAGCGATTGGACACTCGGGTCGGCCGCCGCCGCAGCCGAACTCGCCACCGGCCACAATGCCACGATGTCCTTGATGTCGTTGAGAATCCCCATCGCCGACCCGGCACACGAGTTCGCGGCAGTCCAGGCGAGTTCCGACCCCACCGACCGCATGCGCCCGCCGCTCGCGTCCCACAGGTCGAGGTAGGCGTCATTGATGAATGAGGCGATCGTGGCGTCGAGCGGGTTGTTCGTCGCGGTGGCGCACTGCGCTCGGTTCTTGACGAGCGTTACGATGTCCTCGTAGACGAGGGTCCCGCTCATCAGTTCACCCAGCGTTGAGTGCGGCCCGACGACTCCAGGCCATGCTTGCGGCCCGCCTCGGCGAGCAACATCGTGTTCGAGTCCTTCCGCCACTCACGCCAGACCGCCTTGTCGAGTCCCAGTTTGTCGCAGGTCTCGGCGGACGCCTTCTTCACCTGGTCCGAGGCCGAGCGCAGCACGAGCGCATAGACGCCCACGCGCGACATCTCGACTTCCACGTCATCAAGCGTCGAGGTCCCGCCCGAGCCCACGTAGTTGCGGAGATCGTCGGCTTCGATCGCCGCGTACAGATTGCACGCCTCGGAAGCCTTGGAGGCGGGATAGCACCGCCCGTTGACGCCCTGATCCCGCCCCTCGGAGAGCGCGAAGTATCGCGGGATGCCGAGCGGCTGCGCCGTCGCGGGCACGCCGTTCCACATGGCGTCCATCTCGGCATTGGAGAGCTTGATGAGTTGCTGGCCGGTGCTCACGAGCGTAATCGTGAGGTCGCTCCGGTACTCGGCGCCGCCGTCGCCTCCGATCCAGTTCGTGACGGTCGCCGGGAGCGTGAATGTCTGGGCGCTGGCCGAGATCGTGAACGCGCTCGCGGTCAGGAGCTTGTGCGCCGGCAGGAGCGCCCGGAGCGCGAGGTAGGCGCCGGCGATCGCCTGATCGAGCCTCGGGCCCGCCCAGACGGGATCGGACGGGTCCACGTCGTTCAGTAGTTCGCGGACCTGATCGCGCACGGAGCGGAGGCGGACGGCCATGCTACGTCACCCGAGTGGCGGCCCGAACAACCGGGGCGTGGGACACCGCCGGCGCCGTCCATAGACCATCGAGCCGCCACGTCTTCATTCGTGCCCCTCGCACCAGGCCCACCGATACCCGCAGGTCGGGCAGAACTCGGCTTGATTCAACTCCCCGAGGAAGAACGTCGCGCCGCTCGCCACCCGGCGCTCGACCTTCGGGCCCTGCGCCGCTTCCTCGAGCCGCTTCTGTGTCTCCTCGCGCCACAGGGGCTGCATGGCCTCGCCGATCTCGCGGGCGCCCTTGCTCCCGTGGTCCACCGTCACGCCCCACTCGTAGTACTGCTTCCCGTTCCGGCCGTAGTCGGTGCCGGTGGCGGGCGACTTCTTGTATTTGCGCCAGTGGCCGGGATGCCCGACGAAGTCGGACTCCTTGCCGCCCTTCTCGCGCATGGCGCGCTGCTTCTTGAAGTCGGCCAGCGTGAGGGTCTTGCCCTCGCCGTGGTCTTCGCTCACGGCTCGACGGGCTCCGCGCGCGCCGCGCGCTTCTGCTTCGGCGTGACGATCTCGCCGGCCGCCTCGCGAGCGACCCGCGCCATCGCCTCGGAGTAGGCTGCCTCCTCGGCCTCGCGCTCCGACTCCTCGTACTCGCGCTCAAGTTCGTAGAGCTCGCGCGCCGCGGCCGACGATCCGGGGCGAATGCGTCCGGCGAACGTCGGCACCGGAACGTTCAGCATGACCACCTTTGACAGCTTGGACTCGGAGAGGTCATCAAGATTGACCTTCTCGCCGATCTCCTTGAGCGGCTCGATCAGCTCGGGCAGCGGCTTGACGACCTCGTTTCGCGAGTTCAAGCTCACACGCACCGGCTGGCGCACCTTGCCCGGCACGCGGTCGTCCCCGAGGATGCGGATGCGCTCTCCGTCGAGGCCCTCGTTGCGCCGGTTGGCCCCCCGCGTCATGCGCCCCTGAAGCGTCATGACGAAGATGTCGCACGGCATCCAGTCCTGCTTGGCGTGGTGGCCGTCCGTCTTGTCCGTGATGATCTGGTATCGGACGTTGTGGCCCTTGCCGTTCTCCCGGTCCTTGAATCCGCCGTTCTTCGGCAGATGGAACAGGCAGCCCCCGAACTGCGGGCACGTCGAGCACCTAAGGTCCTTGGGGGCCGGCAACGCACTGCGGTCTTGTTCCACGCATGTCCCTTCTGGTTGGAAGGCGGGCGCCGTCACGCGGGCGCCCGCCCCGATCCGATCCGCTTACAGTACCGACCCGTCGTCGGTCGTCTTGACCGCCACCGCGCGGTTGTTGTTCAGCACGGCAACGCCCATGTTCGAGGACAGGAGCAGCTTCCTCTGGAGGTCGTTCATGTCCTCCGTAAGATGCGTCTCCAGGTTCCATCCGATCATGAACGCTTCCTTGACGTACACGACGTTCCACCACGCGGAGCCGTCGTTGTAGACGACCGTCGAGTATCGGACGTTGACGCCGCCGCCGCGGGTGTAGATGCCCTTGACGAGCGGGTCCTCGGAGTCGCCGCGCACGTCGGCGTGCGTGAACTCCTCGATGTTCTGGAGGAACGAGTACGCCGTGTGCGAGAAGACTCCGAGGATCTTCTCGGAATCTCCCGGCATGGCCTCGCCGTTGGTGTAGCCCATGAGCGCTGAGACGACGCGCCGCCAGATGCCGGCGTCCACCTGGGCATTGGTCGTGACGTGGGTGAGACTCGCGACATTGACGAGCCCGGCCGCGTCGTGGCCCTCGGCCATGCACTTCTCCATCTCGTCGGGGAGCCCGGAGCGGAGCGCGATGTCGATCTGCGCCTGCTCGGCCTCGCTCCATGCCGTCTTGATGTAGCGGTGCACTGGCGTGATCGTGGCCGGGGTCCCGATCATCGTCGAGACCGACGTGAGGTTTGACCCGTCGTTGGTCGAGAGATTGCCAGACCCGAACTCGGTCAGGTCCGCGCGCTCCCACTTCCGCTGGTTGCCCTGGCCGAAGATCTTGCCGGGGTAGCGGTAGATCGTGGGGTTGAAGACTTCCTTCTGGTGGGTCGCGCCTGCCGCGGTAGCCGCCCAATCCTGGAGATTGAACTGGGTGGTGCCGCCCGGAGTCAGTACCGCCATTGTGAGACCTCCTTGTCGTTAAACCTGGTTGCCTCCGGTCAGTCCTTGACCCGGATGGTGTTCTTGCGAATCCCTTGCCGCAGGGCGATCTGGGCGCGCATGCGCGCGTCATCCTGCCCTGACTCTTCAAGATCGGCCTGCTCGCGTCGGAAGTCGGCCCGGCTCACCTCGCGCGCCTTCGCCGTCGCCGCCGTCACGTCGCGGTGATGCGTCTGGATGCCCTCGCGCGGCTTCTGGTTGGCAGCCGCGAGCGCCTGGCGTAGCGTCTCGGCCTCGTCCGCCACCTTCTTCGCCCGCACCGCGTCGAGCGCGCCCTGGATGTCGAGCCCGGGGCGCTTCGCCACATTGGCCGCGAAGTAGTCGCGCGCAGCCTTGCGCTCTTCCTCGTTCTCGATCTTGCGGAGGTCGGCGTTCAGGGCCTCGATGCGATCGCGCTCCTCGGCGGCCTCGCGCTTCTCTTCCTCGCGCTCTCGCTCGAGTTTGGCCAGGCGCTCGCGCGTTTCGAGGTAGTCGGGCGCCAAGGCGTCCTGTCCGCTCGCGGCGTATTCGCGGATCTTCGCGAGCCGGCCGTCCTCGCTCTTGAGTGCCTCGCGCTCGCGCTCACGCGCTGCTTCACGCTCCTGCCGCGCCCGCTCCTCGCGCTCGCGTGCCAGTTCGGCCTGCGTCTCGGCGATCCGCCGCTCTGCCGCCTCCAGCCGCCCCGCGACTACGGGGTCGGGCGTTGGCGCCGGTGTCTCGTTCGGTTCGTCAACCACCTTGCATGCCTCCGTTGCCGTTCATGCCCGCCCCTGCGCCTGCGAGCATGCCCTGATCGAGCATCCCCGAATCAGCGGGCGGCGGGTTTGCTCCCGGCGCGGGGGCCGCTCCCTCGCCATTAGGTGCACCCGCACCGCCGCCCATCATCGCATCCGTTTCCGCGTTCATCTGATCAGCCTGCTGTTGCTCCTGCTCCATCTCCTGCAACTGGGCCTTCATCTTCCGCACGGTTGAGGGCGGGAGGTTGTTCTCCTCCGCGTACAGGTCCAGGAACGGCCGGGTCTGCGGATTGAGCGCGACATCCAACATGCCCTTGAACGCATCGCCGCGCCGCTTATCGAGTCCGGTGAACTGCGGCGACTCGCTCAAGGTAAAGTCCATCCCCGGCAGGTCGTCGCCCGAGAGGTAGCCGCCGACCTCGATTCCGTCAATGCGAAGGCGCGCGAGCCGGCTCGGGGTAGAGGTCGCCCGCTCCATGTCCCAGATCACGCCATAGGCGATGCCGAGCGCGAGATTGTCGCGCTTGACGAAATCCTCCGTCGCCGTCTCGGCCTCGGCCACCTGGCGCTCGATCGTGCCCACGGCGATGTCGCGCGTGTTGTTGTCGGCGGGCCCGATGTCGAACTTGGGCGCGTAGCGCGTCAGCGCGTCCTGGACGATCTGGAACACCTGCGCCCCGTTGGAATCCACGGCGCTCGCGTTGATGGACTCGACCGAGAGCGGCCCCGTTAGGTCCTGCTGTGAGGCCATGTTCCGATACATCACGTTGAACTGATCCTCACGGAACTCAAAGCGGTTGCCGCGGTAGTCCTCGATCCCGGAGCCCGGCATGAGCCAATAGCGCCGGTGCTCTAGGACCTGCTGCACCATCGCCGTCCGCAGGTTGTCGGCCGCGAGCTGCTGGTACCACATCAGCACGGTATCGGACGGCCCCCAGAGCTTGCCGCCCTCGGAGTAGGCCGTCGTGATATAGAGCGGATAGGAGCGGCACTCGGGGACGGGCCACGAGCCGTCGGCGAGCGGGTCGTCGTCGGGCGACTGCTGATAGAGCGCCGAGACGATGAGACGCCGGCCGCGCGCATACACCAGCGCCGACTCCTCGACGTCGCGGGCGTCCACGCGATGAAGGTCGCCGCCGCAGGTCGGGCACGCGCCCGGCATCGCCTCGGGCAGGCGCTTCGGATAGGCGCCCTTCATCCCGAGGTTGGCGAGCTCGCGGAGCTTCGGGCTCCGGTAGCCGCAGCCCATGTCGGTTGCGCCGCCCGGCGCGCACACCATGTACCGCTCGGCCGGGTCGGTGATCGGGAGCGAATCTGCCGCCTTCTTCTTGCCGTAGGTCCGGTCGTTTTTGTACCAGCACTCGACCAAGGACACGCACTCGTCATCGCCGGGGAACGAGCCGTAAATCGGAAGGCCGTTCAAGGCGCCGCGCACGAGCGAGGTCGAGCGGATGCTTCCGTTGCCCGTGAACGCACCGCGGTCGGGCTCGAGCCATGGGGCCGAGTAGACCTCGCGCGCCTCATCCACATGCATGCGCTTGACCCGCGTGAGGTGGTCGCTCAGCGGGTGGTGCGGGGCATACTGCGGGTCCCAGGTCAGGCCGCGCAGGTCCTGCCAGCCGAAGATGATCTCGCCGTAGGGGCCGAGGGTCGACACCCAGTCAATCCAGACCGCGCCGACGCCATGCTGGCGGCACGACATGAGCGCGTTGTAACGCTCGCGGTCCCAGCCGAGGAGCGGATTGTTGAGCCTGAGTTCGAGCATGCCGACCGCGATTTCGGATGCGGTCGGGTCCTCGATCCGGTCCACCGGGCGGGCTTCGATGTTGCGCTGCTTGGCCCAGACCTTGGCCACGACGTGGCGGTGCACGTCCTGGATCTCCTGCCCCTTGATCTGGAGCACGCGGCGGTCGCGCTCGAACTCGCCGTTGTCGTTCTCATAGCGGTCGCCGGCGAGGAACGCTTCCTGTTCGGTGATCGAGTTGTGCCAGGCGGCGAAGAAGCGGGCGTCCCGCTCGATCGTCTTGCGGGCTCGATCGGCGGGAGAGGCTGGGGCGAGGTACGGCATCAGCGCGGACTCCGGCGGATCGCCCGCGCGTCCTCGGGGTGCCGCTTGCCGTGGACTCCGGCGCTCCACGACTCCGCCGCGCCGACCGACACAAGCTCGGTCAGCGCGACGAAGGCCACGAAGAGGAGGAAGGCCACGACGGCGGCGGCGGCGAACAATGGCTAGTCCCGATCGGAAACCGGCTGCCAGGAGCCAACCAACATCTTGAACTGCCCGGTGCCGCCCGGTACGCCGACGATCCATCGGACGAACCCACCCGCAATGCATAGCGTTCGGTTGAGGATGTACGTTGCATTTCCGCCGTACACGAGCGGATGACACTCTAGGTCTACTTCTGCCGTCTCGGTGGTAGCGTTGACCTCGGCCTCAGCGATCGCTGGGAGCGCAAGTCCGTCGCCGCCCGCCACGCCAGAAGGATTCGAGTAGAAGGCGCGAGTTGGGGTACCAGAAACGGCATTCCAGTTGATGCCGTCAGGGCTCCATTGAGCCGCTACGAGCAGCGAGTCCCACGAGGTCGAACCCGTGAACGAATTGGAGGTCGTGTCCTGTTCGACGCGGAGTGTGACCCAGCGCGCCGTGGCGGTTGTGTCAGGAGTGGCGGAGATGATCGAGTCCCGATAGGGAATGCTCTGCTGAACTGAGGTCTCGAAAGAGCCGCGCGCGATCCGAAGTTGTGCCTGACGCCAAGCAACCCCAGGCTGAAACTGGTAATCGGTGATCTTGTAGGCAACCGTGGTGTCCCAGGTGGTGGCTGCCCAGGTGCCGACGCGGAACACCGTCGAATCGAGGAATGCCGAACCCCAACGCCCGCCAGGTGCCGCCCAGTTGGCCTGCGCGGCCACAGACGAACCGGCGTTGCTGTGCCGGAAGTTCGCTCCTTCCCATCTCCACTTAACGGGGTCCTGGCCGGGCGCAATCTGGGCGATCGCGGGGACAGCAACGGCGGCGAGCGTGAACAGCGAGAGCAGGAGTGCCTTGAGTCGGCGCATCGTGGATTCCCTCCGTGGAATTGGGTAGCCCATCCGTTGGGCCTTGCGCGAAAGAAAGCACCACGCCGCGCGCGGTGCAAGGCGAATCTACATCCTCGGTGCCCGCTTGCCCCGGACCGTGAACGGAGCGAAGTCCTCCCGCCCACCGCTCTGGATACGCTCGATCAGCCGCTGCTCGCGGGACTTCACCACCGGGTTGAGGCTCGGAATCTGCGCGCTGTACCGCCTTAGGCACTGCCGTAGCGCTTGGCCCCACAGGATCATGTCCTCCAGGTGGTCAATGCCCGGGCTCGCCACGATCTTGTCCTCTTCGTCCATCTGCGCGTCGAGCAGCGTCTCGAGCACGTCGCGCGACGGGCAGAGCGCGTAGACGATCCCGGACGCGCGCGCATCGAGCCAGTCCAGGATGCAGCCGATGCCGGCCGCCTTGGCCTCCTTGTCCATCCGCCAGCCCGTCTCGATCGCCCACTCGCCGGGCCTGAGTTCGCGCCGAGCGTGGCACAGGTTGGACTCGCCATAGCCAGCCTCTCGGATGCCTCGGACCACGTTGACGCCCCATGAGTCGTTCATCTCGACGTCAATTGGCGCCATGTTGTACTGCCGCCCGAGCCCGGCCGCGAGCACGCCGACCGACGACGGCGCCATGTGCCCGTTCCACCGCGCCATGAGATTGCACGTCCCGAACTCGACCACGAGAACCGCCAGCGGGTTGCCCGTGCCTTTTCCTGAGGCCGGGTCCACATTCACGTAGTACCGCTTCCCCGGCTCCGGGGCTCCGAACACCTGGACCGGGACCTTGTGCACTTCCTCGGGCTGCCCTTCGCGTGTGACCTCGGCCGTGATTCGCCAGAGCTTGATCTCGGGTGCCCGGACCTCATCGCTCTTGAGCATGGCCTGTAGCACCGCCACGCCGGCCTCGCCCCATGGGCTCTCGCCGACCGCGTTCTGGTAGTCGCCATGCTCGCGGGCGTCGGCGATCGGATCGCGAGCGTAAGAGCGGCGGAGCTCGGCCTTCTCGGCCGGCGAGAGCACGAGGTCCGACACGTCCTCGAGCGACCATCGGCACTCGGCCCGGTCTTGGTCCACGCGCGTGATCCGGCGCCGCGGGTGGTCGCCGTAGTCCTCGCGGAGCCCGTACCACTGGCTACGCTTGGTCGGCGTCTCGGCGATGACGCGGAGCCCCACCTGGCCCGCGTGCGAGAACTTCCGCATCTCCTGGAGCACGGACATGGGCGGCGGCTCATCGAACGCCGCAACGTGGCCTCGGAATCCCACGCCCGTCGCGTTGTTCTTGAGGCTCAGGAACTGGAGGATTGACCATCCTGATTCGTCGGTGGGATCGCCGCCGACGGGCATCACGAGCAGGCCCGAGACGTGCTGTCCCTCGCGCTGGACCTTGTGCGGCCAGGAGCCCAGGACGCGCCGATAGGCCGCCTGGACGCTCATGATCTGGACTTTGTAGTCGAGCACGAACTGGCAGCCCTCGATGCGCGAGGCCCGCCACTGCGGGATGCGCGCGCCGTCGAGCGTGGGGCGCTTCTGGAGGCAGGCGACCATGAAGGCGGCCGTGCTCTCGGTCTTCGTGCCCTTGTTGCAGGCGCGGAGGTGAAGCTCCTTGATCGGATCGGGCGCCGTAAAGAGCGAGAACGCCTCGCGGAGGCGCGGGACGGCGAAGGTCCAGAGGCGGAGCGGGTCGCGCTCCATCGCTGCGAGGCCGCTCGCGATGGTGGCGTATCCCTCGACCAGGCTCATGTCACCACCCCCGGGTCAACCATAATGCCGCGGCTGTCACGATCGCAGCGCAAATCCCGGAGGCAGATACCAACAAGACGAAACACACCCACCGCGGCCAGCGACTCATGGATAGGTTGAGGTTCTTTCCCCGGCGAACTCGTAGCGCAGGTGCTCGCGCCCCGGATGCCGGTATGGCCCGAGGTAGCGCGCGAACTCGATCGTGGTCGTGGAGCCGCCACTGTCAAGCACGGGCGGCTTGCCAGCGAGCATCAGGACCTCATGCGGGTACGGGAGCACGTAGAGCGGCACGAGTTCGCCGTCTCGTGGTCCGCCCCACATCTCGACGCATTGGGGCTCCATCACGTCACCGGCGGGTGCTTGGGCAGCGGCGCAATGGCGCGCTCCCGGGGCTTCTGCGGGGGCGGTTGCCGCTGAGAATCCGCTGAGACTGCGCGCGGAGGCCCGCCGGCGCGCCCCGGCACCGCCTCCGGGTGCCGCTCGAATGCCCCGCTCGGCCCCATGCAGAACACGTGGCCGCACGCCTGGCAGCACACGACGTCGCCCGTGTTCTCGACCTTGACGACGCGGCCGGCGCGCCAGACCCAGGACGATAGCGGCTGGAGCGCCGCCATCGGGCGCGACTTGTCGCATGACGGGCAGGAGACCGGGGGCTCGTCAGCCTTGCGCGTGGCCATTCGTTTCCGCTCCGTTTCCGTTGGTGTCCGCAGAGATGTCCACCGCATGTGATTCTGCGCCAAGACGATGCGCCGCTTTTGTCCTCATCTCTGGATGCTTCCGCACCAGCGCCGCGAGCATGTCCATTGCCGCCTCGAAGTACTCCTCGTCCGTGCGGTCGGCGCCGAGACGCTCGTAGGCGTTGCCGAGCTCGACCTTCCGGCGTAGCTCGCCCTCGCTCCCGACGCCCAGGCGCTCGACCAGCACGTTGACGATGTTCACCTGCCCGCCAACGAGGCGAAGCGTCTCGGCGAATAGGCGCTTGTCGGTGCGATCGCCGCGGTCTACGCCCTCAAGGATTCGGTCGCACCAGAGGCGACCGCCGCGAGACAGCGGGGCGTTGAGCAGGTACTCCCGGATGCCCTCGGGCTCGAGGCTCGCGTAGGCCTGGCCGTCGCTCTGGCGTGCCTTGCGGTCGAATGGCGGGACGCGCTGGTGCTCGCTCATGGCTCGCGCTCCAACTCGGCCTCAAGCGCCTTCATGGCTTCGGAGCAGGCGCGGGCGTCAACGTCAACGCTCACCGGAAAGACCATGAGTCCGCGCGGCGGGTTGGTTCGCTTGAGGATGTCGTGGAGATAGCAGTCGAGCCATTCTTGGCCGAGAATCGCGCTCATTGGCGGCATGGTAGCAAATCGTGGCCATGCGTTCTCCGCGCTTCGGCGTGGCTGGCCGTGTCACAGCCCTTTGGACTCGCCTCGGCGTGGTCCCAGGTGATCAGGCTGGGCCGCATGACCGCTCGCATGATAGCAAAGCGCGAGAGCCCCGGCCATGCCGTCCTAGGGGCGGGGTGCTCCCGGCCTCGGCCTTAACGGCCGGCAGATACAAGCCGGAAACACCATCGCCGCTCGCACCGTAACGCAAACGCCCCGACGGGCGTCAAGTCTGGCTCACCCCGGGGCGTTGCGTGCTCGCTGCTTGAGTCCGTGGACGCTGGGGCGACTTCACGCCTCAGCGGGGGGATTCTACCGCACGCCTGGACGCTCCGCAATGGCCCCAGGATGCCATGGCTTGGGCTCTGGTTCTCGCCCGGACTCCGCGCCGCGTTCCGACTCCGGAGCGATCCTCGGGCAAGGACGGCGCTCATGCGCGGGCGTGGGGGCGTGCTCCCAGGCGTGCTCGAAGGCGCTCACGGCATGTCCCGCTGGGCTTCTTCGAGTTCCGCGCGCAACAGGCGCACGTGAATCTCGGCGAGCTTGGCGCGCACGTAATCGCGTTCTGACGGCCCCAGGGTCTCGAATCGCATCAGGATTCCGCGCATGACGCTGATCATCTTGTCTCTCACGGCAACTCCCCCCGCTCGTGGGCGGCGTTGAGGGCGGACATGAGCATGGAGGCCGAGTCGGAATCCTGGCAGATGGCCCTCGCTTCCAGAAGTTCGCTCTGGCGATCATGTAGCACGTACTCGGTGCAGGTTCGACCATGCCGAACCTCAACCCAGAACCGCGGCTTGGGCGCGCGCTCGGCGCGGAGCGCCTTCGCGGCATCGAAGGCTCGCATCACAGCCTCACAAACTCCGACCCCGCTCTCTCGCGTTGCCTCCCATGCGAGCAGCGCGTCGTGCGCCTCCCGCTCGGCCTCCGTGGGCCCGCCATCGGGGATCAGCTCCAGCGCCAACCGAGCCAGCGCATCCCAGCCCTTGCAAGCCAGCGTGGAGTTCATCTCGGCGCACCCGTGCCCTCCCGTCACTGCGTTGAACTTTCGGTCGAACTCGCGCGCCAGCTTCTCGGGTGTCGGTCTCATGCTCTCCTCGTTGGTGATGGGGTCGGGATCAAAACGACATCTCCGCGTCTCGGGTTTCTTCAGACCAAGAAAATCCACAGCGACAGAACCAGTCCACCCACTCCCAACCCGCCTCGTTCCTCCATGAGCGACGAAAGTACCGCCGCTGCTCGCCGCATTTTGGACACTCTTCGTACTCTCCAAAACGGAGCAGAGCGTTTTTGGTCGGGCGGTTGTCTCCTGGGATATCGGCGCCCCTAGAAGCGTAGAGCGATCGTTCAAACTCCGGCATCACAGCAAGGCGCGGCCTCGATCTCTGTCGTCTCGTGCTCACGCGCCCCCCGCGTTGCACCGCGCCGTCATGCTTCCGCCAGCCCGAGCGCGAGCATCGCGTACCGGCCGATGTGCTCGGAGTACGCCGGCGGGATTGCCTCGCGCACGCCGTCCCAATCCATCTCATGATCGATCCCCATCGCCTCACACGCCTCGGTGGCCGAACTTGCCGCGCGCTGAATGCTCACCTTGCCGTTGATATCCTTCCGAGAGAATAGGCGCCGGCCATCGGCGCGCCGGCCATACACGCCGATCGGGTCAACGCACGCTCGAGCATGTGGCGCCATGACGAGGAAGTTCATCGCGAACAGTCTCGGCCGATGGACGCGGAGTCCGAACTGTCCGCCGTGCAACTTCACGTGACGTGGCATGTGCTTCCGAGCTCCGACCACGTTCTCGACAATCCACGGGCGCGAGCGCGACGAGAGTAAGTCTAGCATCGGCGCGAGCAGGTTCGGATGCGAATCCGCCTTGCCTCCCTTGCCGCGCCAACGCGCCGACATCTGCGTGAACGCCTGGCACGGCGGGCTCGCCCATATGAGATCGAAATCCTCAAGCCGCATTGACGGCTTCAGCGCATCACCCTGCACGAACTCGAACGGATACCGAGGCTGCGGTTTGATGTCCACACCCACGACGTCGAACCCCGCGCGGTAGAGCCCCATCGCCGCACCGCCTGCGCCGCAGAACAGGTCCAGGGCTCGCGGCCTACGCATCGGGCCCCCCATGCCCCCCGGTAATTCTAGCAATCGGCCGCATTCCCGGCAGCAATCGAGCGGGAGACAGGTTGGCCAGGGCTTTTGCGGTGACCTCGACGGCCATCTGCTCGGAGACCTTCTGGAAACCGTTATCCCACCCGAAGCGGCGTTCGCCGGCCTCGAAGTCTTGCGGGTCTCCGACTTTGAACAGGACCTCTTGGCAGAAGTCGCGCTCGCTGTCGCTGAGCCTCGACCAGTCCCACTCGTGCTCAGTGTACGCATAGCTGCCGTCGCGGCGGTAGACCTGGCGCTTGATCTCACAGCTTCGGATCATGGCGAGCGCCTCGGCGGGCTCCGGGGGCATTAGGCCAGCGAGGTGAGCGGCCATCCTTCGGAGCTCGGAGATCGTGGGGAAGAAACGCGACTCCTCGATTATACGATTGACGGTTGCCGCGAGGAGGTCGGACTCGATGTCGCCGAGCTTGCTCACGTAGATCGAGAGCGTTTCCGGGGGAATGTTCTCTCGGGGGAAGGCCGCACTCAGGAGG
>Ga0213917_1000062_pt1 | contig 32145 bp, 37 predicted proteins | sample McNCre117MG_FD_161051 | JGI IMG/M metagenome (GOLD analysis project Ga0213917, IMG submission 161051) | Freshwater microbial communities from McNutts Creek, Athens, Georgia, United States - 1-17 MG | ecosystem: Environmental > Aquatic > Freshwater > Creek | place: USA: Georgia | collected... | reverse complement strand
GTAAGATTCTATCTGCAAGAAGCAAGCATCTTCTTGTTAATCTTAAAGTACAGAATCTTGGTGCTACAATCATCACTTATGCTTTGTGTATGCTTGATAATAAACTTGGGTATTTACAACTAGATAACCTTGGTAGACCGTATTACCTATACAAAGGATATGTAGTCCGTAGACTTGCTGCATTTCATGACCAAGGGGATTTTGAAGCACCTGAAGAAATAGCAGAAGAAATTGGACAGTCTCTTGTTGACTACATCAAGAAAGCTGGTACAATCTTGAAAATGAAAGTACAACTTGATGGTGAATACAAAGTTGGAAATAACGCAGCAGAAATACATTAGAGTAATTAAGGAGCAACATGCAAGAACAAACATCAGATGCTACGCATAACAAACTACGCAAAGAACTTGAAGGTATGATTACAGCGCATCTTAAACGTTGTGAAAAAGGCGAACAAAAGCTCATTGACTTCGCGTTAAAGCATGACCTGCATCTTGTCCTTCATGGAGAAACAGGTCATGGAAAAGTCTATATTCCTGATGAGGAACTCCAGTATTATCAAGAGGAATACGGTAATCGTGTTTATGGTAATTGGGTAGCATCGTCTGCGTTATGCTGATACAAGACGTATTAGATACTTGTATCTGCGGGGATGCACTAAGCACCTTAAAACAGTTTCCAGACGCTTCTATCGACTTGGTATGTACATCACCACCATACAACCTTAAAAACTCAACTGGCAACGGTATGAAAGATGGACGTGGAGGTAAATGGTCTAATGCTAAGTTACTAGAAGGATATAGTAACTACAATGACTGTATGCCACATAACGAATACGTTCAATGGCAAAAAGATTGTCTTACGGAAATGTTCAGAGTATTAAAAGATGACGGTGCTATCTTCTATAATCATAAATGGAGAGTACAGGGAGGTTTGCTACAAGACCGTCAAGATATTGTAAGTCAATTCCCTGTACGGCAGATAATCATTTGGAAGCGTAAAGGTGGAATCAATTTTAACAAAGGGTATTTCCTTCCTACTTATGAAGTAATCTACCTTATAGCTAAACCTAAATTTGTATTAGCTAAAGGTGCATCAGCTTTAGGGGATGTGTGGGAAATACCCCAAGAAAGAAATAATCCTCATCCTGCACCGTTCCCTATTGAATTAGCTGATAGAATTATCAGAAGTACAAATGCTCAAGTGATTCTTGACCCGTTTATGGGGAGTGGTACAACAGCAGTAGCGGCTAAACGATTGAATAGAAACTTCATAGGAATAGAAATATCACCTGAGTACGTTGAAATGCAAAAACAGCGTTTAGCTAAAGAATCCGATGTATAATACATGCACTAACATTAACTAAGGAGCTATATGAAAATCATCCTCATTGAAGATAATCAAGATGCACTAGAGACTATTAGAAAGCTATGCCTTGATAATAACTGGCATTTCAACACAGACCCTGCTTACTCTGAAGTAATGGCTGTCGCTTCTGATATTGACGCTGAATGGGAAGCGTCGGTAAACGATGATTGGGAGACTTCCCAAGAATGCTGATCATAGGCTCTCAAGCTATCTCCGTTCGTGATGGAGAGATGTACTTCGCTATGCGTGGTGACGATGAAAATAGAGATATAGATTTTATTTGCACTAAAGATGACTTCAAAAAACTCTATTACGATAATAAAGAATACGTCAAGGGACTGGCGTTTAAGCAAGATTCTGGGTACATCAAGACAAACGACCGTATCATTGATTGTCAATTCGCAGGTACAGAAACACCTATGCAGCGAAGCAATCAAGCGATTCTTGACTTAGAGAAATATAAAGTAGAAGATGGAGTGCACTTTGCAGATAACCTTGTGAGTGTATGCAGTATCCCTATGTACGCTTTACTAAAGCACTCTCATAAATACAAAGGTGGTAAGCATTTCCTCAAGACTATGAAGGATATTGAAGTCTTGAATAAGTTCGAGAAACATGAAGAATTCAAGTATTTTATTGAGTTGCATAAAGATGTATTCATGCAGAGAGAAGCAGCGACTTATACTAAAGGATATTCTCTTAATAAATCAAAGGATGAATTCTTTACGGATAACTTTGATTACAAGTACGAGCATGATTCTTTGCATGAAGCTGTAAAACATCTTGACGTACCCGCGTATAAGCTGTATAATAAAGGTAATTCTGAAGTTCAATGCGACCGTAATGCTTTCTTTGATACTTCAGAAGGTGTAAGATTATGCGGTGTTCTTGAAGAAGTATATGTACTTGCTCTAGAACGTGCTATAATCCCTTTTGGTGTTATTAACATCGACAGAGAGAAAGCCTTTGAGACAGCCTTAGAGAAAGTCTGTACGACTATCACTAAAGGTTGGTTCAGGGAATTTGCTTATAATAATTACAATACGATAAAAAGGATGTATAATCCTAATTATGTTGAACGATTTGTAGAAGCGAAAGCTAAAGGAATCGTGAAACCTTATAACAAACCAGAAAAGTCAACAACGAAATAACGAAAGGAAACTAATATGAGTAAAATCACTGACGGAAATCTTAAAGGTATGCTTATGTACTGCACGGTACAACAGCCCCGCCGTGGATTCAAAGCTGAAGGTACTACAGAAGAACCCGGATTTGAATGGTCTGCTTCTGTTGTAGTCACTGACGAGGACTATGTAGATAATCTTGAAGCTGAAATGCAAGAGATGAACGCTAAAGGTATCTCTATTAAGAAAGTCAAGACTGCTGATTTCAAGACTAAGTACAAGATTGACCCGCCTGAAGATGCAGGTAAAAACGTATGGATTCTCAAGGTTAAGAAAAGCTGTACGCTAGGTAAAACTGGTAAAGAAGTCCCTGAGATTTACCGTCCTAAAGTATTTCAACGTAAAGGAGGTACTTTGCTTGACATCACCAATAGCACAGATAAAATCGTAGCTAATGGTTCTATCGGTCAAGTCTCTATTGACCCATTCTTCCGTAAGACTAATGGCACTACGCAATTCTATCTGAAGAATGTCCTTGTAGAGACCTTGATTCCATATGAACCTAATTCACATGAAAATGTAGTACAAGGTTCTGAATTCGGTATCGTAGGTGAAGCACCAGCAGCAGAAGCCCCTAAAGCTAAAGCTGCACCTGTATCGAAAGCTAAACCTAAAGCAGTGGAAGATTTGGATGACGACCTTCCATTCTAGAAAGATGAGGCAGAACTTGAGAGATAATAAATACGCTATTGCAGGTATCATCGTAGGTGTAATCTGTATTATGATTGTATGCCCCTTTGTAACCATATGGGCTACTAATACAATCTTTGGTACAAATGTAGGGTACAATCTAGCTACATGGGCTGCATCAGCTTGGCTTACAGGTTGTCTAGCTTACCGTAATAAATAATCAGAAAGGAAACTATGTCTAAAACTAAAGTACAATACCTCAATGCTCTTGTAGAATACTGCAAGGAAGAAAATGCTCTGAAAGAGAGTATCAAAGCTGTTAAAGATGCAGCTAAAGAAGATGGTTTTGACCCAAGTATCCTTGCTGCTGTAGCCAAAGCTATCGCTAACGCTACTGAAACTGACCTGATTGATAAGAGCAAAGCATTGATTGACACAGTTCAAGCCTATACGGGCTAATCTAATAATCCCCTCAGTTAACTCTGAGGGGTTTTTCTTTATTGGATTCGATACAAAATATGAGTAGAACTGTTTTGATTATAGATGGTGACGTTATTGCTTACAGAGCAGCGGCAGCTATCGAAACACGGACTATTAAAGCTGTGCATAAATCTTCAGCGTGGACAAAATCTTTTGATAACAGGACTGCTCTTAAAGAGTTCCTAGAGAGCAAAGAGAAAGAATACATTCCAGAAGATTGGGAAATAGAAGATATTCAGACAGCAGAAGAACCTATAGCAGCTTACGGTATCATGAAGCGACAGATTGAAGGATTCAAGAGTTCTTTATTTGCTGATTCTGTAGAGGTGTTTATCTCTGGAAAGAATAACTTCAGAGATACTTTACCGTTACCACAACAGTACAAAGGTAATCGTAACCATATGCTTAGACCGTTGCATCTTAGAAACTGCAAGAAGTTCTTGCTAGAGAACTACAAAGCTAGAGTCTCTGATGGTATGGAAGCTGATGATTACGTTATTATCCGTGGTTATGAAGTCCTAGCAGGTAAAGACATGCCTATTATCGTTACAGTAGACAAAGATGCCAATGCGTACTCAGGATTGAATCTGTATGATTTTACTAAAGAAAAACCTGAAGTAAAAGCTGTTCCTACGCTTGGTAGCTTATGGGATACTGGTAAGAAAATCACAGGTGATGGCTTTATGTTCTTTTGCTTTCAGATGCTTATAGGCGACCCTGTAGACCACTACAAACCTACTTTCTTGACTAATAAGAAGTACGGAGAGAAATCAGCATACAATGACTTGAAGGATTGCAAGACAGAGAAAGAGGCTTTACAGAAAGTCCTTGATAAATACAAGGAATGGTATCCTGACAAGTTCGAGTACACAGCTTGGAATGGTGAAGTAATAAAATCTGATTACTTGCATATGTTTGATTTGTACTTCAAATGCGTACATATGAAATGCTCAATGGATGACCCTTTGGATTCAAAGGCGTTCCTTAAACGATTTAAGATAAACCTAAAGAAAACAAAGGAGAGTAAATGAATTGCATGTACTTCGCAGACCCGAGTGACTTTGATAACACAGCTAATGACCAAGAAGAACAGCAAGAGTCCAAACAGACGCTTACTGAAAAGTCCCTAGTCCATGCTGTGCAGTTGCTATCTGAAGCAGATAGAGAGATTGATGCACTTAAAGCTGAGATTGTAGAATACCAAGAGAAGCTGGATTATCTTTTGAGTGCAATTAGTAAGAGTACCTTAGGTCTCTAAATGAATTTACTCTCAAGTTATATCAAAGCTGTAAGACGTCTAGATGCTATTCAGCACCCAATTCCAATCAGCCCTTTAGTATGTAGAGACGGTTTCCAATTCAGCGTACAGGCTTCTGGATTGCATTACTGCACACCTAGAAGTGACAACCCGCATGAATGGGCTACCTTTGAAATAGGGTTCTGCAATACACCTGAACCTATGTTTCAGATTGACGGGGTAGATGAGCTTATCTATGATAACGTCCCGCATGATTTGATTATGAAAGTCATTGAAAAACATAAAGGATGTCTAGTCCTAGAGAAGTACAAGGAGCGTAATGCAAACCCCGTTACCTAAGCATCTGTACACCGCTAAGGATGTTAAGACAGTCAGAGAACTTCTTCTATCTGAGCAATCTTTTAAAGATGCTTTGACTTTGCTTACCATGCCAGAGGGTAAAGCTGTACTTGACCATGACCACAAAACACAGTACGTTAGAGGTGTTCTACATAGAAGCACTAACGCTATGCTAGGTGTCATTGAGAATAACTTCAATAGGCATATCAAGTCATGGTATCCTAACGGACTGTATGAGTTCCTTTTAGCTTGTGCTGATTATGTGCATAAGAACAAAGAAGAACCTGATGAAAGATTCTTGCATCCTTCTTGGATGAAGAAAGCTAAGACTGAGTTCAATAAACTCGATGAAAGGACTAAAGATAATCTTCTGATTAAGCTAGGATTACCTAAAGGTAAAAACGGGGCTGAACGAAAGAAGAACTTTAGTACAGGGTTACTTAGTCGTGATGTTACTTTTAAACAAGTGCAAGAAGCTATTGATGAGTGCTTGCATGAACTACAAGGAGATGTATGAGTTATTATTCAAAAGAAATCCAAGATGAAATTATCGAACTTCGTTTTCAAGGATACAGCAGTCGTAATATCGCAGAGATTCTAGGTATCTCTAAATCAGGAGTTAATGATTTTATCTCAGGATTGCTTACTCGTAATACTCTTAAAACTACAAAGGAAATGCCCAAAGATGGCCCTCGGATTCTTCTTCTTGATATTGAAACTTCTGCTGCTCTTGTGTATGCGTTCGGGAGGCACCGCCAATACATCAATCAGAGTGCAGTTAAATCAGAAGGTGGCAAGGTATTGATGGTAGGCTACCAATGGCTGCATGAAGGGGAAACTCATATCATTGTAGACAAGGAAGAAGTCCGTAGAGGTGAAGATTACAACATGGTTAAAGCAGCTATTGAGCTTGTATCGCAAGCTGATGCTGTTGTAGCGCATAACGGACGTAACTTCGATATGAAGATGCTTGAAGCTAGAGCATTGGCTAACGACCTTCCTACATTTCCTACTGTGCATATTCTAGATACTCTAGAAATCGCCAAGAAGAAGTTCCGACTACCTAGCAATAAACTAGATAGCTTAGGCGCTTATCTTGAAGTAGGTCGTAAAGTACAGCATAGCGGTATTGACCTTTGGGTTCGTGTTCAAGAAGGTGATGAAACAGCTTTGCTTGAGATGTATGATTACTGCAAGCAAGACGTTAATCTGCTTCGTCTTGTGTATCTAGCTTTGCGTAGCCGTGGACTTGTATCAGGATTTAACGCAGCTAATTACTACAGTGATAATACACCTCGTTGTAAGACTTGTGGAAGCACTGAAATCGAAGAAACAGGTAGACGTGTGACTACACCTACAGGTATCTATAAAGAGATTAAATGCAATGATTGCGGTGCTTTGCATCGTTCTAGCACTAATCTAACTACGAAAGAGAAACGTAAATCATTACTAGCATCTTCTAAGACATAATAGAAGTACACCCCTTGGTTCAGTCCAAGGGGTTTTCTTTTGGTTGAGAAACTGCTATAATTAAGCTATGCTGACAATAAGGAGTCATAATGAAGATTAAAATAGTCCGTAGTAGAGATAACTTACTGTGGTATGCTAAGTACATCGGTAAGACTTATATAGTGCACCGAATTGAACCAAACGCAGATGTGTATTGGGTACGAACAGGGGATACCCTAGATACTCTCAATATAGTCTATACTTCTGACGTTGAAATTGTAAAGGATTAAAATGAAACAAATTGAAGATACTAAAACACAGGATTTATTCGGAAATGCACCTGAACAGGAAGCACCTAAGCAAGAAGTCCCTGTGTATGAGAACTACTGTCTAGATGATTTCTATAATGAATGCTGTACCTTTAATGCACTAGCAGGAAAGGATTCTAAGACCTCTAAAGAGGACTTTGTAAAGCAACTAGGGTATCTTGAAGAAGAAGTCCTAGAAATCGGTACAGGGCTTGCTGATGAGGATTACGTTGAGGTTCTTGACGGTGTTATTGATGTGCTTGTTGTATCACTAGGGATGCTTCGTAAGCTGCAAGTCAAGGGTTATGACATTCAGAAAGCCTTGCATCTTATCTCTAACAATAACTTGAGTAAACTTGTTCATCAGGATGATGTGTTGACGCATCAACGTACTCTAGAAATCTACGGTGATACTATCCGTACTTACAAGCATGAAGGGGCTACGCATTACGCTTATCTTCGTAACGAGGATGATAAAATCATGAAACCAGCAGGCTTTGAAGCTGTGGATTTAAAAGGATGCCTATGAACGTACATTATGATGAAGGATGGACTAAAACAGGAAAAGAATCAGCATTGAAATTCGACCCAAGTCAATACGTTGGTAAACCTATGATTGAAATAGGTGATTCAGGTGCAGGTGGTAAAGGGACAGGTATTAAGCATGATGCAGGTAAGCCCGATTACTCATTACTTCCACCTAATGCTTTGCATGAAATCGTTCGTACTCTTACAGCAGGTGCTAAGAAATACAATTCCCCTGATTTATCTATCGAACCTAATTGGAAGAAAGTAGATAATCCTCAACGGAGGTTCTTTGCAGCTAGTCAAAGGCATCAATGGGCTTATCAACGAGGGGAAGCGTATGACGTAGGAGAAGGGGGTAGCGATTGCCATCATCTAGCAGCAGCCATCACTAATCTGATGTTTCTTCTTGAAAGAGAACTGACTAAAACCAATCAAGGACTACAGCAATAAAGGAGAGCATTTGAATTACCCTATTGAAGTAAAAGTAATAACAGATAGCATTTCCCCTGAAGGTTCTAGGATGACTACTTTTGAGCTTAGTTATCCTAGATTCTTACACGGTGAAATGAACACTCATAGGATTCTATCTAGGAATTCCCAGAGTTCTCGTGCTGTAACGGTAAAGAAATCCTATGAAGTTAACTCTAAGCATGTCAGACCTATTGTATGGGGAAAGAATAAAGCAGGGATGCAAAGCACAGAGGTTCTTAAAGGACTTCGATTAGCTTTAGCTAAAAGCTGCTGGAATGTATCCGCAAAGGCTTCATTTGCCGTCTCTAGGCTCTTGGAATGGATTGGACTACATAAGCAGTGGACTAACCGAATTACAGAGCCTTATAGCACTATTAAAGTGATTCTAACGGGGACTGAATTCATGAATTTCTTTTGGTTACGTCAAGACCCTGATGCAGCACAGCCTGAGATGGTTGCACTAGCAGATAAGATGCGACAAGCGTATGACTTGAGTATCCCTGTTCAGCTTAAACCTAATCAATGGCATATTCCGTATGTGTATTGGGAAGAAACTACAGAAGGAAGCCAAGAGTTCTTTGACAGTAACTTCGATAAACTGACAGAAGAACAAGCCTTGAAAATCTCTGCTAGTTGTTGTGCTCAAGTCTCTTACAGGGCTTTGAATGACTCTAGAGAAAAAGCTATGCAGATTTACGATAGGTTATTCTCAGGGGCTAAACAGCACCTAAGCCCTACAGAACATCAAGGTAAAGTCATGGAAGTAGAAAGCCTAGAGAAGGATTTACCACCGTGTTTTATGCAAGGTGTCACAGCTTTGAATAACAAAGGTAAATATCTTTCAGGGAATCTTCAAGGGTTTATCCAGTACAGGCAATTGCTTGACAAGCAAGGGAATCAAACATAAAGCATTGGACATTAACATCATAACCTGCTATAATACAGTCCATAAGATTAACTTATAGCAGGACAAAGGAGAAGCATGAATATAATTGCACTTGTGTACGTCAGTATGACTGAACTAGCGGCTGTCTATACTGACATCACATATGATTGGATTGACAAGAATAAAAATGAATTCGAGGGTATTTTATACAGTCTTGGAATGGAAATAGGGCTACCTTATGAAATACAAGAGAATATACAGCATAGGAATAGGTTTGGAAAAGTGGTACAATGCAGTAGATGGGTAGGTAATGAGCGAACAGATAAAGAGTGGATTAACTCTGGGTATGCAAGTAGAGAAGCTGTGGATAAATCAAAGAATTGCAGCTTGATTAAAGATATGTATAGAGCAAGGGGGTTAGTGGAATGATTGATAAGCATTTAATTCCTATATCGGAGAGAAAAGAGCCAATTGAATTCGCTGATGAGCAATTAAAAATCTTTTGGTCTTGGAAGGAGCCAAAAGTTGAAAAAGATATACAAGATATTCTAGTTAATTTTACCGAAGCAGAAAAACATGCTGTCATAACGACATTGAAGTTATTTTCATTGTATGAAACACATGCTGGTTCTGAATATTGGGGGTCTAGATATAAACAAATATTTGACGGAAGTGAATTTCACAGGATGGCCTCTGTATTTAGCATGTTTGAACTTGCAGTTCATGCCCCATTCTATAATCGAATAAATGAGCTACTGCATTTAAATAATAAAGAGTTTTTTATGTCTTATGAGGATAATCCTATTCTAAAAAATAGAATAGAACATATTGGACAGATAGTCTCTCATAAAGATGATTTAATTTCTCTTGCCGCTTTTTCAATGGTTGAAGGAGTTATCCTTTATAGTAGCTTCGCATTTTTAAAGCACTATCAATCGCAAGGAAAAAATAAATTAATGCATGTTGTTAGGGGAATCAATTTCTCTCTGAGAGATGAAAATATCCACAGTATCGCAGGGGCATGGTCTTATAAGTATCTCGTAAGTAGAATTAATCCAAACGAAGATGAACTTCAAAAAATACATAATTTGATAATTGAAACAGCAAATAAAATATATGAACATGAAGTTGAAATTATCAAATTAATGTTCTCTAAAGGGAAAATTGATGGTATAACTTCACACCAATTAGAAAATTTTGTTCAGTCGAGAATAAATGAATGTTTAAAAAACTTAGATATAAGACCTATTTTTGAGGTAACATACAATCCTATTGCTGATACATTTTACAAGGCAATTAATGACTATAATTTTAATGACTTTTTCAGTGGACTTGGCTCACAATACCATAGAGAATGGGATGAAAATGAATTTGAATGGAAGGTAGACTAATGGATAATTTATATAAAAAGCTCAGTGCTAAAAGAAAAGAACTTCAAGAACAAGGGAATCTTCCTGAGTGGTATACTACAGCAGGGTATCAACTTTTCCAAGAAAAATACGAGTATGATACTAACGGCAAATCTGTCAGAGGGCAATTTGAACGGATTGCTAAAACTGCCGCAGAATATGTTAAAAATGAGTATCCTGAAGCAGAAAATAAATTTTTTAACTTGCTTTGGAACGGATGGCTAAGCCCTAGTACACCTGTGCTTGCAAATACAGGGACAGATAGAGGAATGTCAGTTTCATGCAGCGGTGCAGAAATTTCAGATAGTGTAGACGGCTTTTATGGTACACTTCATGAAACCGCTATGCTAACTAAAAATGGTTTTGGTACTTCTGGATACTTAGGGAATATTAGACCTAGAGGAAGTAAAATCAAATCTGGTGGAAAAGCGTCCGGCGTTCTCCCTGTATTTAAATCCTACGTTCAAGCAATGAGAGATGTGGCGCAGGGTACTTCTAGGAGAGGTGCGTGGGCTGGCTATCTTGAAATAGACCACGGAGATTTTGATGAACTTGCAGACTATGCGCTAGAAGAACCTGATGATGTAAATATTGGGTGGATTGTCACAAATGATTTTATAAATCTCTGTAATTCTAACGATACGGAATCAATTCGCAGATTTAAAAAGGCTATGAAACTAAAAATGGTTCATGGTAGGGGATATTTCTGCTTTATAGATAAAATAAATAATAATAGACCAGAAGCATATATCAAAAATAATTTGAAAGTCAAGGGAAGTAATTTATGTGTTTCCCCTGATACACTACTCCTTACTGATAAAGGAAATATAAAAATAGGATTATTGGAAAATAAATTTGTGAACGTATGGAATGGAAATGAGTGGTCAAATGTTCAAGTTAAAAAAACATCTGAAAATTCTGAGCTAATTACAGTACAAACAAGTGCAGGACAATCATTAGACTGTACAGAGTATCATAAATTTTATGTTGTAAAAAAATATGGAAGTAATCCTATCTGTATTCCCGCTAAAGACTTACAGATTGGTGATAAACTTGTAAAGTTTAATTTGCCTATAATTGATGGTGAAGATATACTAGAGTATGCATATGATAATGGTTTTTATTCGGCTGATGGATGTTTTGTAGATAATACTAAAAGCAGAATATACCTATATCATGAAAAGATTAAATTAAAAGAGCACATAAAATCAGTAACCAACTGGACTGTGCAACCAGAACAAACTAGAATTTACGGATATGCAAGTAATCTAAAAGAAAAATTCTTTGTTCCAAATACTAGTTATACAGTAAATTCCAGATTAGAATGGTTTGCAGGGTTTTGTGATGGGGATGGACATATTTGTAAAAATGGTATAAATGAGTCTTTACAAATAGCAAACGTAAATGAAAAATTTCTAAAAGAAATTCAATATATGCTTCAAACAATGGGTGTTCAATCTAAAATATCTATGTTTGAAGAAGAAGGAATTCGTAAGCTACCTGCTAATGATGGAACCGGAGGGCTAAAAGATTACCATTGTAAAGAGGTTTTTAGACTTCTTGTGTCATCGTCAGGACTTTTCCATTTGGCTGAACTTGGCTTTTGTCCAAAACGTTTAATGTTTACAAAAAGACGACCACAAAGAAATTCCGAAAAATTTGTAACTGTATCTCAAAAGGTATATAATAAGATAGAAAGCCCGACCTATTGTTTTACAGAACCTAAAAAACATATGGCTGTATTTAATGGGATACTTACAGGAAACTGTGATGAGATAACATTATTTTCAGATGAAAATCATACATTCACTTGTGTTCTATCTTCAATGAATGTAGCAAAATGGGACGAGTGGAAAAACACTGACTCCGTGTATTGGGCTACGATATTCCTTGATTGTATTGCAGAGGATTTTATTCAAAAGGCAAAAAATATTAATGGATTAAATAAAGCTGTAGATTTCACTAAAAAGGGTAGAGCACTTGGACTTGGTCAGTGTGGTTTCCATACGTACTTGCAATCTAAAATGCTACCTTTTGAGTCATTTGAAGCTCACCTGCTTAGTCAAGAAATTGCATCCCATATTGATAAAGAATCAAAAAGAGCTAGTTTAGATATGGCAGAAAAATTGGGTGAACCAGAGTGGTGCACAGGACTATCGGTAAGAAACACACACAGGATTGCAATTGCGCCTACTAAAAGTACAGCTTTATTAATGGGGGGAATCTCTGAAGGAATTAATCCTGACCCTGCAATGATATATACTCAAAATACAGCAGGAGGAGATATGGATAGAATTAATCCTATTCTGCTCGCACTGATGAAAAAGAAAGGAGTCTATTCAAAAAAGAATATTCAGAGTGTTACGGATAAAGTAGGCTCGGTACAACATGTAGATTGGCTGACAGAGGATGAGAAAGAGGTTTTTAAAACTGCTTTTGAAATAAACCAAAAAAGTATAATCAGGCTAGCATCCTCTCGAAAACCATTTATTGACCAGTGGCAATCTTTAAACCTATTCTTTGCCTCAGATGAATCTCCGTCTTGGATTGCTGAAGTTCATACGGAGGCATTTAATAATCCAAATATCCTTGGACTGTACTATGTATATACACAAGCAGGAGTCCAAGCAGCAAAAGGAGAGTGTGTAGCATGTATGTAATATTAAAGGAGGACGTATGGGCGAAGTAACTAAAACGGAACCTATAAATGGATATATCTTTATGAATGTTATACCTGATGCTATAAAGAACCTAAAACTTCCTGAACTGTCTTTCCCAGATAAGCTGACTTTTCTTAGTGATGATAGGATAAGCAATATAGAGTTAATCATTCAACGGAAAGAGCCTGTGACATGTATAGTACGGTACTGGAGGGACAAAGACCCTGAGAATCCTAAATCAGGACTTGAGATGTACGAACAGTATTACTACCTTAGAGCTAATCTAGAATGGTACGTTGCCTTTGAACGATTCAGTGAAAGTTCAGTCATAGGTGTAGCCCCATTGACTGTACATAGCTAACCTTACCCAGCCCTGTCTCCTAACGGATTCAGGGCTTTTTTACGTCCGTAACGCCCAAAGAAAAACCCCTAGAAGCCTTTATAGGGCATTCTAGGGGTTCAATTGGTATCTCTGTACCATTCATCAAATAAAACGTCTTGTAGGCCCGTTTAAGCCTATTTCTGAGCCTTTGGAGAGTTCTCTTTCTTAAAGGCATCTAGGGTATCTTTGACTGCATCGTACTGCTGGTAGCACGATAGCACCTCTACTCTTAGGGATTCGGCGTCTTTACTGTATTCAACAAGAGCTTCTGCATCTTGTCTATGTAAGATTCCGAAGTCAGATTCTCTGGAATCTTTACCAACAATGGGACTGTCGGGTATACCGTCTGTGCTTGCTGTACTACCAATTCCTTGCTTGCGCACCCACTGAAGAAGATTATCGTAACTAGCATTAGCAATTTTAATCTTAGCATCTTTATCTTTCTGAACTTGTTTAAGGGTTTCATCAAGTCTAACGCTTGCCTCATGTGCTCTTTCTTGCAGCTTGAGGTTACGCATGTCTTGCTCTAAATCTATCTTCTGGACTGCTAGTTCTACTGCTGTGTTGACTTTAGAGATATGCCAGAAATACAAGCCTGTCATACATCCAAGGAATACAGCAGTACAGACCGTTGCCCATATTAACTTAGCTGTTTCATTTATTTCACCAAACATATCTATCCTTTTGGTTATCGTATCATGTCTCTTGTGATAGGCTCTTTAGCACCTATACAGAGTTGGTATTCATCATGTCTGCGTTTAGTCAAACCCTTGAGAGGTTTACCTTTGAACTTATCCCATTGAAGAATATCTTTACAGGCTTGTTCGTAGTTCTTCTCTCTGAGGTGCCTAGCGATAGAACTACCACAGAAAGCCCCTGTACCTATGTTATACGTCAAAGAAGTATAAGCATCGAATTCGTACTGATACATAGGAACAGGTGCGCATTTCTTAACGGCATCTTCGTACTGTGTTAGAGTACTATGCAACAGAATCTCTGCTCGCTCTACTGTAATGCTATCCCCTACTTTAACGGGAGTACCATCTTCCCAAGTAGTGCTGCCCACTCCTATTGTTGGTCTATCTCCGACTACAGGAATATAGGCTTTATCTCTAAAGCCTTCATAGTTAGTAATGAATCCAATACCAACTGCACTCATTGCTACGGCAGCAGCCCTAGCCCTTAATGAAGCCATAGATAGCTTTCACTTTAGATACTGTAGCTAGAGCTTTACCTTTAGTCCATAGGTACATCCCTACGGTTTTATCTTTAGCGGATACAATAGCATCCTTAGCTTTTGTAAAAGCATCTTTAAGCATTTGAAAATACTTCATAATATCCTTTTATATGTGTATGTTTATATGTTAAAATAATTTAAGAATATGCCCTATATACCCTACAGCAGAAGCTGCTATAGTGTATACTGCCGTAAGTACCCATTTATTTACGGTACGTTGCATCGGGGCATCCTTTTCTAGAGTTTCTACTCTAGATGTTAGCGCATCGAAGTCCACCTCTGCTTTCTCTGAGCGTTTGACAGCAGCTTCATGAGCTTTCATCATAAAGGCTTGTCTTTCTTCAAAGCGGACTAGTTTAGTGATAGCTGCGGTCATTTCCCGCATATTAACCTCTAGGCTTTCGCGTAGAGATTTAATGTCAGTGTGTAATTCAGAAAAGCGGTCTTGGAAGGAGTTCTCCTTGGAGAACGACGTGTTATCTTTAGAGAGAAAGGAGTTCTCCTTGGAGAACGACGTGTTATCTTTAGAGAGAAAGGAGTTCTCCTTGGAGAACGACGTGTTATCTTTAGAGAGAAAGGAGTTCTCCTTGGAGAACGACGTGTTATCTTTAGAAAGACTAAACGTTCTATCTTTAGAGTGCTTCTCTTTGTTTACAGAAGGTGTTTCGTGAGGCGGAGATGTAGAGTTCATAGGTAAGCTGCATTGGTACTAGAGTAAAACTTAGAGGTATTAAGGTAGTAAAAATAGGTTAGCCTATGACGTAGCAGATACCGGGGGAACCGTTGCCGCCGTACCCATAGAAGATTGTAGTAGCCCCTGCTGTATAAGCAGCACCCGCCCCCCCTGCACCATAACCTGTTCCAGCAGGGGCTGTAGCACCGTTTGTAACCATTGAAAGAGTAATACCCCCTTTACCCAATTTAGAACTACCGCCTTGACATAGCCCCGATGTCGGGTTATCAGAAAATGTAGAAGAAGTCCCTCCAGTCGCTAAACTTATTTGCGCAAGGCCATTTGCACCCGATTCAGAATCACCAAAAACAATAGAGGGGGCTCCTGCGGCAGTGGAAGTATTCCCCCCTCCTATCCCCCCTAATGTTAAACTTACACTACCAGGCATTTGAATCATATTCCCTGCCGCACCACCACCTGCTGCACTATAGACAATTGAGCCTATTGTAACTGTAGTAGCACCCCCTGCTGTTGGAGGGGTATTTGCAGTAGTAGTCGTTACGCATGTACCCCCAGTACCAGCAGCACCAATAGCTACAGTAGCAGTCTGTCCAGAGGTCATATAAATGGGAATCACAGAATAACGTCCCCCGCCCCCTCCCGGTGCTGATGAAGACAGATTAGTCCCAGAATGACTCCAAGCACCCCCACCACCTCCACCGCCCTGCAACATAAACAGGTACATTTTACTTTGAGTAGCCGTGAAGGTTCCATTAGAAGTAAATACAGTAGTCGCTACACCACTCTGTGTTAAAAAACTTGACAATAAAGACATATATGTATTTCCCTTTTAATTCTCTGTTATAACCCAACCGCGTGTACTGTCGACGTACACTAAAGTACATCTGCAATAGTCCTTATCTAAGGTCAAATCCTGAGCTAGACTCATGATATTCTGAGAGTTCCTTAGAAGTGCAGCCGTTTGAAATGACCCTGTACTTGCTACGTTAATCCAATCACCTACAGTAGGAGACAATGGTAACGTCATATTGATATTCGCACCATAAGCGTAAACACCATTAGAGACTAGCGTTTGGCTTGTCGTGATATACAGCGGTGCTACTCTAACCGTAGGGGAGTTAATCGTAGGACTTGTCAATGTTTTATTTGTAAAAGTCTCTACCCCTACTAGTGTAGCGATACCTGTAATAGCCCCTGAAGAACCATTGACGGTAGTCACTACTGTACCTGCTATAGGTGTCAATGCTACAGACCATGCTGTAAACGTACCAGAACCCCCTGTAGCCGTTACGTTAACAGTAATAGCGCCTGTACTAGAGGTGAAAGCAGTAATCTGTCCTACCATGAAGTTACTAGGAGATGCTGTACTAGCGATGACTAAAGATTGCCCTATGCTGTATGCTTTATTCGCTTCAACTAAGTTAAAGCTCTTGCTACCTGTAGCGATAGCTATGCTAGTCGAGCTTGTAGCGTTAGTCCCCGGAGCACCCGCTGCACTAGAAGCACTAGTTGCTGCGTTAGTCGCTTGTGTAGCTGCTGATGTTGCACTATTAGCAGCGTTAGTAGCTTGGGTACTAGCTGAAGTAGCACTAGCAGCAGCAGCCGTAGCACTATTAGCAGCGTTAGTTTCACTTGTACTTACAGAGGTAGCTAACGTGTTAGCGTCTGTGACAAACTGCGGTAAAGCTGCTAAGAACGTATCTGCTCTTGTACTGAAGTTAGCAGGGTCAGCCCTTGTAGGGACTGGCGTTGGTAATGCTGTTATTGGCATATTATATTAAACCTTCTATAGAAATACTGCACATGGAGTACGATGGATATGCAATGTCTGTACTAAAATCCTTGTAGAATCCATATACAATCAAGGGTTCTTGAAGTAAAGGGTCATCTGCTGCAATCCATACACAAGGCTTTGCTCTTAATGAATACATCAAGGTCTGTACTCTATTAAGCTGAGTGTTATTAAGCTGTACTTTAGCTTCTATTCGTTTACTGTAATTTCTTTGTGTGAACGTAGTGATACCATAAGCATCTGTAGTTTTTACAGAGTAATCAATGATACCTGCTGTAACACCGTACTGAGTAGCCCCTAAATCCGACATTGTTCCGAATAGAACTTCGCCTATACTGACAGAGTTACCTGTAGCAGAAGTGAAAGTAAGTGTATGCACATAGCCTGTGCTTTGTGGTAGACTATCGAAGATAATCTGTGTTCTTACATCCAAAGCTGATACATAGAAGTAATCATACCAAGATGTTATACTAGCCCCTGATAGACCTATTGTTTTATCGTACACTACAGCGTTACCTGCTAATGAGTCAGTGATGACTAGCCTAACAGAGACACAGAATGAATTGATAACCGCTAGAGAATCAAAAGCTACACCAGAGGTCAATGTAGTGACGATAGAGGAAGTCCCTGTCGTAGGTGAACTAGCCTGTCCATCGAACAGAGCGTACTTATTGCTACTACCTACATACAACCACCATGTTGGATTAGTATCGGGTGTATGCCCTACGTTAGTATTCTGTAGGCTTTCGTACTTCTTTGTATTGTAAATAACTCTATTGCCTAGAGCGTATGTCGTGCCAGCAGCGTAGTCAGCGGTCGATTCTACGGCTGTAGTTGACGTTAGCATAGTGCTGACAAAGGTAACAGGTTTTATTACTTTCATATTATCCTTTATAAGCCCCTAGAAGTCCTTTTAGAGACCTCTAGGGGTGTTTCATCAAGCTATATGTTATACAGCGTGTGTATACAGACTTGTTCCGTCTGGTGACACTCTCTCAAGTATCTTAGATGTTTTGATATTAGCCGTAACATCAGCGCGTACTTCAGCACGAAGCAGAGTAACTTCAGTTCTCAACTGCTGTAACTCATTCACTACGTCACCTACAGAACTAGAGGCTGAACCACCTGAACCTGCACCACCAAGACCGTTAGAACCCCCTGAGAAGGTCGTAAACGTAGGCATAGTGAACGTAGGTGCATTAGGTAACAACTGTCCTGTTACTGTAGTCCAGTTAGCGATAGCTTGAGCTAATGACATGATAGCCGTAGCTGTATTTGTCATAGCGTCAAGTTGCTCTTTAGCTGTAGTCAACAAACCATCAAGATAAGCTATCTGCTGTTCTAAGCCTGTTTTCTGAGGGCCAAGAACATCAGCTATACCTTGAAGCTCATTCGCTAGAAGCATCTTGGCTCTTTCTTCATCTACTTTACTTGCGTAGGTAGCATCAGATACACCAGATACAGCAGCAGCTACTGCGTCTTTGTATGCTGTAGAATCAGGAAGAATACCGTTCTTAACGTCACCAGCAGCACTAGTAATGAATCGTCTAGCGTCTAGATATTGCTGTTGCTTAACAGGGTCAACTGTATTAGTAAGCTGTTTGATAGCACCTATGGTAATATCATAAATAGCTGTAATCAATTTAAGCTGTGCATTAGCTAAATCTTTCTGCTTATTTATAGCAGCGACAAGAATATCATAAGCTGTTTTAGCAGCAGTAGAAGCTGTAGAACTACCTCCAGCACCCCCTGAGTTACTATTAGGATTGTATGGAGTAAATCCGGGGATACTTGCAGAAGCATTGTACATACTAGCAGCAAAGGTTCCCATAGCAGCAGTGTACGCTTGGAAAGCTGTCTTGAATTCAGGACTTTGAAATATCTTAGTCATGACATCAATAGTAGCTACAATCTGCTTAACCGCTACATCTAAAGTAAATGCTGCAACAGCACCGCCCATAGCTACTTTCAGTCCAGCGTCAGAGCCCCCTGTAACTAAATTAGCACCAGCAGCCACACCACCAGCAGCTATATTAGCACCAGCAACTTCACCACCTAGGCTAAGATTAGTTCCCGCTATAATACTCTCTGTACTTACTTCAACTGCACTAGCAGTAATTTGAGGAAGTAATTGAGCAGTCATTGGTTCAATGATGTTCTTGACAATCATGTCACCAATTACGTTAAGCATCTGTCCTTGCATTGCATCGAAGAATTGCTTACCAGCAGCTTCAGCACCTTTCTGTCTAGCGTCATCAGCAGATACACTAGAAGCGATTACATTCTGAAAGAGACTCGTTACATTATCTTTAGTCATATTGGCAAAAGAAGTAACAGAATCAGAAAGTAAATCAAATGCAGGAGCAAGGAGAATCATGTCATGATACAGATTCTTTCCAGCTTCTGTAGTCTGGTCGATACCTTCTATGAACTTCCTAAATTCAGCTTTGGATTTAGGAACGGCTATACCAAGTCTAGCAAATTCTGCATTAACATCTTTCAACGCTTGAGCTTTATTCAAAGCAGCACGTTCAGAGTCAGAGTAGTAATGCTGTAAGAAATAAGCTTTAGCATCTTCAGCCGCTTGAGTAACTGCCACCATAGCAGGAGCAAGTGCCATCATTGCAGCGTATTGCTTTTTACCCGCTTCTGTAGTAAGGTCAATCCCTTCAACCATCTTTCTGAATTCATCTCGGTCTTTAGGCGTCTTAACCCCTATAGCCTCGAATCCTGCATCAAGAGCCTTTTGAGACATCTTCTGACCAAGCGTACCTTGCTCTTTAGCTGTGTAGAAGTGCTGTAAGAAGAATGATAATGAACTATTGAAAGCGTCAATCCCACCAGCAGCTTTAACCAAATCTTCACGAGCTTTAGTACCAGCAAGACCTACAGCACCAAATACCTTAATCATGTCTCCACCAAAGACAGCATTAACCAACAGGTTAGTCCCTTGGAATACCCCCATAAGGCGTTTAAAGGTGTCTGAAAGCTGTTCACCTTCCTTCTGATACCCAATAACATCATCTAGGTTAATTACTTGCCCAAAGATGTTTTTAAGCGTAGGCATTGCATTATCAATAGCTGCTAGAACTGTAAAGGTTCCTTGCAAGAAAGCTATAAGCTCGTCTGCTGTACCTTCAAATGTTCTAATTTTACCTGCTATCGTTTTATTGATTTCATCAAACGCTGTGCTATAACGATTCTGTAAGAATTCTTTAGAAGCAGCTTCTAGATTCTTAGAAAACTCATCCTTTGAGTTAGCACCGTACCATCCAGTGTCACCTATGTTTTGGATATTCTCTTTAACCTTAGCCAATGCTTCAGGTGAAAGTAAATTATCGACTATATAGGTATCAAGAGCTTGAACTTTAGTTGTGAATTGCTTGAATGTTTTCAATTCAAAGTCACCACCAATTTCAAACTTACCTAAAGAGGAATCTACGATTCGACTAGGGTCGCGTTGTCCTTTTGTACCAGCGTTATTGAACTTGAAGCCTTGTTCATTGTCAAATAACCCAAGAGCAGAAGCAATAAGTATAATCCCACCGATGATAGGAATAGCAGCACCGAGTACAGAAGCAAATCCACCAGCAGCAGCAATACCACCCTCTAAGGCTGTACCTAAAGTGGCAAATGGAGCAGACATACCGCCAACAAGAGAGCCCATTGTCCCAGCAAATCCTCCTACAGCGTTACCAGCAGAAGCTAGTGCAGCAGAGTACGTCATACCACTGTCTACAAAGGAAGCAGTCATAGCAGATACATCAGCGAAACCACCACCGAACATGTTTCCAGCACCCTGAACAAGTCCGGGAAGGAACCCACCTGAACTACCGCCACCGATATACCTATTCACTAATGAACCGATGAGAGAGTTCCCCAGAGAACCCCCGCCTTGTCCACCAGACCCGCCTGAACCACTGCCGCCAAGTAAATTGCCTATTAAACCATTTGGCCCCATTATGGTGTTTACAAGCGCTTGTACAACTAAAGTAACAGGCTTCTTGAGTTCAGCTATGATAGTATCTCTAAGCTTCTTAGAACCGGCCTTTCCGCCTTCAAATAGACCTGTAACGATAGCCCCAGAAATTTCATCAGCAAAAGCTCTACGTTCTTTTTGTTCATAAAGAACTACAGTATCCGTAGCAGACATTTCTTGTGCTGCACGTTGGTCAGCTACTATTTTATTAACAGCTATTCTCGCTTCTTGTTCTACTTTAAGAGCATCTTGATATGCTTGAGAACCTGTATTATCTAAAGTATTGCCCCAATCATCCTTAACTGTAGCCATAGCTTGTCTGTTCTTCACAGCAAGAGCTAGACGTTTGTCCATCTCTGCGATAGCTTCAGTGTACTTCTTAGTAGCTTCCGTCTGTGCTTTAATAATAGCAGTCTGTAAAGGGGTAGCCCATACTTCAGCAAGCTGCGCATCTCTGTTATTTTTATAATCCAGAGTGCGCTTTTCTTCTTGCTTATTGTACTCACGCATCGCTTCATTTATCTCTTTGAGATGCTTACCGTATTCAGCATACGATTGCAACACATCTGTACTGATGGTGTTAGCTAGACCTACTTTCTCAAGAGATAATCTATTTGCTAAATCCCTCTGTCCTTTAAGAGCAACTTCAGCTAGCTTATCAAACTCATCTTTAAGACCTCTCATCAAGGCTGCATGATGCTCAGGGTTCAAAGAGTACCCTTCGTCGATAGCTTTCTTCCTAGCGTAGAACACGTCATTCAACTTAGCGAAGTACGCTTCGTAATCCCTTACACCTACGTTAGCTTCAGTCTGAATATACGCTAATCTAGCTTCACCGAATGTCTGGATAATATCTCTACGTCTAGCTTCGTACTCAGTCTGAAGTAGTAAGCCTTGGTCATATCTAGTCTTTAGAATGTCAAGTTGGTCTCCTTCAGCTTTAGCTAAAGCAGCACGTTCTCTTTCGTACATTTGTACGTTTTCATCTATAATCTCTTTCTCTTTGATATTAGAGAACTTAGGGAGACCCGCAGCATTGGCTTCGTACTTAGCAGCAGCGTATTCACGTTGAGCACCGCGTAAAGTCTTGTCAGCTTCTGCTTGAGCTAATGCTGATAATGCACCTTTCTTAACATCTTCGTTATAAAGCCCTTGAATTCTATTCAGTTCTTTCTCAGCTTTCTCAACTGCACTCATGTACTTAATAGATTCAGTAGCCCAACGTGCTGTAGCTTCAGTCTTTTCTTTGTTGTTCTGAATGTACTGCGCAGTGTTATTATCTTGTTGAACCTTAGCGCGAAGCCCAGCGGCTTGCTCTCTGTTGTCACTAGCAATGATACCGTTGTCTTGTAAGAATCCTTTTACGATAGGATTAGAGCCATCGTACTGACTTGTAGGTTGACCATTTAGACCATATCCCCCGAGTCTACTTGAACGACCATCTCTACGGGTAGTTGTTCTAAGTCCTTCAGGGGTCTTTAAATTATTAAAATTACTTATATTCTCAGCAGCATCTTTAATTGATTTAGCTACAGAATCCCACGCATCTTTCATCAAAGAAATCTGATGAACTGCTAGGATTATCTCAAACTTAGCCCAATTAGTACCAAACTCTACTAAACTACCAGTAGTGGCTACGATAGAATCTTTAGTAGCTATCCATGCTTTATCAAATACAGATGTATTGCCTTTAGCTACAGAAGTAGTATCATTCTGTACTCTGAGATACTCTTCAGAGGCTAATGCTACAGCCTCTAAACGCTTACCTTTAAGCTCAAGAGCATGGACTTCATCAAGGATAGCTTGAGATACACGACCTGAAGCCATGCCTAATTTAACTAAAGAATCAAACGGAGCATCTTTAATAGCAGCGAATGCTTTAACTAAGTCACTAGCTGATTGTCCTGTGTACTTAGCAGATTCAAGAGCAGTTACACCTAATTTAGCCATGTACTCGGACGATATTTTCGTCGTAGCAGCCATTTCAGTAAATATAGCAATCAAGCTAGAAGCAGAGTTACCTGTGTAAGTCAAGGACTTAGCAAGGTCTATACTGTACTGCTTAGTAACACCTAATTCACCGTTGCTATAACTTAATGTCTTTCCTAATTCTGCACCTGCTTGAGCTATATGATACATTTCATACGCCATTGCTGCAAGAGCAATTACAGAAGCTACTGCAATAAATCCAACACTAACTCTTAAAGCCGAGAAGGCAAGACTGATACGTCTAATTGCTTCTGTAGATACATTAGAGTTAGCTACAAGGCTATCATGGAACTTGGTGAAAGCAGCATCCATTCCTGTGATACTGGACACAACCCCACCCATGAACTTAGGTGCATCCTTGATGACTCCTACAACAAGCGAAGTCATCGCTATGCCTACACCCTTAATGGAATCCACCATAGACGCAGCAGAGGCCCGCATGATGCCCGCCATATCTTTAGAGGCTATCCCCATCATGCCGAATTGGTCACGCAACTGTCCACCTTGTTGCATCAATACAGTCAACGGTGATTGCCCTGTAGATAGACCTACGAATATGTCAGTAATCTGAGGGCCGACAGCACGAGTAATATAACCTGTATTTGGTCCTTTGTCTTGACCTGCATCTCTAGCTTTATTAACAGCTATGATTTTATTCTTGTAATCCTCAAGTAAAGATGATTGCTCTTGGATACTCTTTCCAGAGATTTTAAGCATCTGCTCGAACTTGTACAGACCATTCGCTGTAGTTCTACCAAGCTCTTCGTTGACCATCTGAAATGCAAACGTGATACGTTCCATCTCTTTATTAACAAAAGCGAGAGCATTGGCACTGTCTCTCTCTGCTTTATCGTGCATTTTAATAGCAGCGGTTCTAGCGTTCTGAGCACTAGCTAATTCAATGAAACTAGCTTTTAAGGTGTTTACTTGAGCATTGGTAGCATCTATAGTTCTTCCATCATCCTTAGCTGCGTTAGTAACACGCACGATACCAAGAGCAAGCTGATTAGCTTGTGCTGATGTAAGACCAAAACCACCGTTCAATAATTCAAGGGATTTAGCTGTAACAGCAGCTTGGTTCCCTAGTACCTTCAATACACCTGTGGACTTATCTAACGAATCTCCACCAAGGATTTCTCTTTGCTTATCTAAGGTGTCCCCAAGAGCCTTCTCTTGGTCTGTAAGAGCACCTAAAGCGCGTATCCGTGACAATACTCCAGAATTCCCTCTGGTGTATTCCTCTCTCATAAACTCAAGGCGGTCAGCCTCAAATTTCATAATCTTTTCGACTTTAGCAGCGTTATCTTCTAACGTCTTAGTCGTCTTGTTGCTCTCGTTGCGCTTCTTTTCTTCAGCTTTCTCAAGAGCAGTATACGCCCTTTCTTCTGCTGTTACTTGGTCAGCTTGAGCTTTAGCCGCTTGAGCAGCTTTTGTCTTTGCTTCACTGTTTGCTTTGTCTACGCTTGTAATAGCGGATTTAAGCTCATTAAGCGTACCTATAGCCTTGGACAGGTCACTTGTATCTACTGTAAATTTTAATGTCTGTAAATCCATTATTCCATCCTTTACAAAGAACAAAGGCAGCCGAAGCTGCCTTAATCCCTTGATTTATTTTGTGATTTCTTTTCGGATTCTTTAGCGTCTTTTGCACTTTGCTCATTCATATAAGCAACAGCTACGCTATCGAACATCCGAAGCATTTGCACTTCTTCAGGGTTATACTCTATATAATACAAGTCGAAATACGCTTGTATTTCTCTATGGGAAATTGCTGATACCCCCATAGAGCACTCTCTTGTTGCATTTAGCTCTAGAAACCACCGCCAGCATTGCTGTAAACTCTGAGGAAGTTCAACCAAATCCTGAAGTTCTTTTGGAACTTGTCTTGTGATTCGTTCAACGTTCTCTAGTTGTTCTCTATAAGAACTTCCATCTTTTTGCTTTGCTGATAGCCTAAATTCTTGCTCTGCGTAAGCCTTAGCCTGTATTATGTCCTCATCAGAGAAAGTTACCGACTAGGTTCGACTCCTGTATCACTGCGTCACGAATCCAAGTATGTTCACTATAGACACGTTCTGCGTTCTCAGGGGTGAATGGTACATCTTCACCATCGTCTGTAATACCGCGCCAACTGATAGTCCGATTAACCGCTAGGTCAACAAGGAATTTATCCAAATCTTCCATCAGCATAGGTTCAACTTCTTTGCCACGCTTCTTAGCAATGTTCTCTTTGACTTGCTGTTCGTTATAGCGTCTATTCTGGAACTTCAAAGCTACTTTAGAGTTAGCCCCTCGTACTTTGATGAAAGCATCCATTTTCGTACCCACTTCAGGTAGCGAAAGTTCAAATTCATGTCCGACTTCAGAAAGAGCCGATACATTAACTTTAGATAGGTCTAAGCCTGCCATTATTTATCCTTTATATAAATTGATTACCCTAGAATCGTATAATATAATCCTAGCCCTAAGTTCTATTATAACATCAATAAGGTCAAAAAGCAATACCTATAGACGATAAAAAGCCCTCCAAGGGGTTAACCAAGGAGAGCTTAAAGATAAAATCTATACGTTAGATAGATGTATCTTGGATTTGGATTGTACTGGTTTGCTTACCTGTAGTACCGTCAGAGTTCAACAGAGCAGAGAAGCTATGGCTTTGAGTAATACCCATTTCACCATCGTTCTTATCAGCAGAGTTAATCTTTACTTTAGGCAACGAGAAAGAAACTACTTGAGCGTTAGGTGCATTGCTTGTAGACAGCGCAACAACCAAAGAAATAGGAGTTTCAGTATCGTAGAAGCCGCGAGCAACACCGTCAATAAAGTACACAGACATATTGCCTGTAACTTTGATACGACCTGTGAAGATGTTAGCAGCAAAGTTAGAACCTACAACCTTAGCAGCTTCAGCACCACGTTCAACCGTAAAGTCCATCGAAGTGATAAGAGCAACAGGAGTACCGTTAAGAATCAGAGCACCCGACACAGCAGCGAAGATACCTGTAGTACCAGCAGCGGTAGGTGTTGTGTAGTACTGAGTACCACCTGATTGCTCAAGGTTTTTACCCATGAACGAGAAGTCGGTAGTTACAAGACCTGTAGCAGGCAACTTGACAGCCATCGACTTGACTTTCATACCTGTGTAGACTTCAGACTGAGAAATATCAGAGTAGAATTCTTCAACGGTGTACGAGTCATCTGTATGACCAGTCAAAGGTGCAAAGGTTTTCTTACCAATGACCGTGACTGTAACAGTAGCGATGGTAGCTTGTGGGAAAATAGCGGTAGCACTCAATTGCATCACGGTAAGAACCGTAGAAGTCATTGAGCAAACCAAGAGGTTATTCGATACGTTAGCAGTGTTAAGCGATGCACCTGTAAGAGCGATAACGTCACCCTCTTTCATACCGTCAACAATCCAGTCACCTGCACTACGGGTCAACGTAAACAGCGAACCAGAAGCAGCGATAGAAAGCGTCGTTGCACCAAGAGCAATTACTGTACCTGCTGTGAAGTCACGAGCTACTACAGATTGCATGAAGTCCGAATAAGAACCGGGAGACAATTCACCAGAGAGCGAACCATCGGCTGAACGGACACCATGACGGAAGTCCGCAAGTTGAAAGTCCGTGCGAATTTCGTTAGATTCGTAGGTTTCTTTCTTCAGATTGAAGTTAGATGTTACACGGCGAAGGTACTTAGCACCTGTGGCACCCGCTAGAGTACCCCATGTCGTCTCTTTCTTATACGCGACACGTTTTGCTACGCCTTTTGCTGATACTGGCATAATTCTATCCTATTTAATTTTGCAAAATTAAGTATGTAAGTGACATACCAACACAGAAGAAATTTCTTTCTTTATCTATCTTTAATCTTCAGGTAAATGCTTCTATCATCAATTCGACCTGAGCTACAACTGATTCTGAAGGTAACTACAGCGCGGTCGCCTACTGTCCCCCCAGATACCCAAGCAGTCGTTAGAGCACCTGAGTATTGAGAACTGACTAGCGTCACCCCTTGGACTAAGACTGTAAGACCTGTGATAGCATCACCTGTCTCTAACCAGTTCGTCCAATCCAAAGAGTAATCTAGATTAGCGTTAGAATCCTTGTCTATAACCGCTCTACCTGAACCATCTATTACATATGTACTCATGTTATATTCCTATCGTGCTTCTAATAGAATCCAGATTAGCTAGTGTTTTATTTTCAATATCTACTATCAAAGTCCTATCTTCATGCGATAAAGGCAACCCTCTGATTTCATGCAGTACATACAATGTCCTGATTGCACTAATAGCAGCAGTAATCAGATTAAAGGTAACAGATCCTTGTTGCAATGCTATAGAAGCACCTTGAAGGGCTTTACTGTATTGAACTAAGAAGCTACCTAATTGGTCTTGAGTGTATTGCCCTGTAAGAACAGCACCTATCGTTGGAAGGATGTTCCCTAATGTATTAGCTTGCTGTAATCCAGTGATACTCTTAATAAAGGTACTAGCTAGAATACCTTGAGCTTCAGCAGAGGTATTTGTACCTAGAGAAGCTGTAGAGATTACTAAAGGTATAGAACCTTGGACTGTGCCTTGAACTTGAGAAGATAACCCGTTAGAAGGAGCAGCTACTATAGAACCAGCTTGATTAGCTGCACTAGAAGAAGTGATAGCTCTTGTCGTAACCCCAAAGACATTACCCTGAGATATAGCTTGCTGTAACCCTATAAGCTGAATAACACCCGCAGAGACAGGCGTTAACGTACCTATAAAGCCCTGTAACGCTTGAGAAGTCAAAGGTAGGGTAGAAGTACCTACAAGAGTTCCTGAAGCGTCTAAGAGGGTGTTAGAGGCCAGCAATGGGGTATTTAGAGAACCTATTACTCCAATAGCGTCAGTCTGTACTTGAGTTGATACTGCTAGAGACAACGATTGAACTAAAGTACCTTGTAAGATACTCTGCTGTATCCCTATAAGCTGTAAGTTAGCAGCTTGTTGAGCCGTTATCGTACCTTGACTTTGGACTTGGACTTGACCTGTTGTACTAACTACAGAAACAGAAGATACACTACCTTGAGATGTACCTGCCTGAATTCCTAGAATAGCCCCTATGTTACTTGCTTGCAAAGTACCTTGATTTTGTACCTCTTGAGTTCCAAACAGGATTCCCGCTAAGGTACTTATTAAGTTACCTTGAGCTTGAGTTTCAGATTGTCCTGATATGCCAAAGCTAGATGTTCCTACAGCAGTCCCTTGTACTTGAGCCTCTTGTGCACCTAAAGGAAAAGCTGAAGATACTGCGCTTGTATTTCCTTGTGCTGTACTTTCTTGACTTCCTGAAGCACTAACAGATAGTACAGGAGTTGAAGTACCTTGTACTAAAGACTGCAATACAGAAGTCAATGCAGGGCTTATAGCGCTAGCTAAAGACCCTTGTAGAAGGCTTAAAGCTGTTCCTACAAGAGAGTTAGAAGCTGTAGCTGTCAATGAACCTAAAGAGAAGGCTTCCTGTATCCCTACAAGTTGCAATGCAGCAGCTTGGCTAGGTGTTACTGCTCCTTGATTAGTGGTACTTTGAATACCTACTACAGGTACTACGTTAGCACTTACTACCGTTCCTGACGCTGTACTTTCAGCGAGACCTAATAGAGTATTAACTAAAGAGGTACTTAAAGAACCTTGAGTACCTGCTAAAGATGAACCAGAAACTGCATTAGATGAAGTAGATATTGTACTACCTTGAGCTAAGTTTAAGAGGTTCGTCAACAGGAAAGTCTGTAGAGTACCTAACAGACTTCCTGAACTTAGACTTACCGCTTGTCCTACTAAGGCTACTTGTATCCCGCCTACGGCGGTAGTGAGTGCCAGTAGTAAAGACATACTTTACTCAAATACACCGTCAAAGCCGATTACATGCCCATAAGCACCTGCTGTAGCAGCAGTACCTACATAACGGCAGCATACTTTAACGAATTCACCCGGAAACACAGGAACCGCAGTCAATGGAACTTGGATACGGGTGCACTGCACCAAAGCAGCAGCAGCAGCAGCTACAGATTGAACACCAAGAGGAACGATACGTCTTATCTTTGTTGTCCCTGATTCAGCAGTTGCTTCAGATACCGAAGTACTACCAATAGATAGATACCAAACAATGTTAGCGCCACCAGCAGTAAGAGCAGTTTGGACATAAGTATCAACCCAGCATCCGTTAATGTAAAGAGCTTTACCTGTGACAGTACCAGAGTTAGCTGGAACCTGATATGAACTGATAATCAAGTCAGTATTGACAGCAGCCGTAGCAGTAGCGGTGAAATGCCCACCAAGACCAGAACCAAGAGCAGCAGTGGTGTTCGTTGGAACAGCAGCCGTAGGCGCAGTGTTGTTCGTGTAAATAGCTGTAGGGCCGGGCGTTGCGTTACCATCTTGAGTATATGCGCAGTAGTTACCTTGACCACTCAAAGTATACATGTAGTCACGGTTAGGTGCTTGGTCTTCAAGCCATGCAGCTACATGACCAATCTTGAATTGAGTAGCACTTGCAGGGGCTGTAGCAGCGTTATACGTTCTAGCGGACAAGTACAGTGCTGTATTCATCAACGATGTACCAGAGGTACTAGGACGCTGTACGAAAGCTACACGAACGTCATCTACAAGGAATTCTGCACCTTCATCAGAGATGCGGATTTTGTAATTCTTGATACTGTTAATAGGCGCGTATGTCGTGCTATTGATAGCAGCAGATTGCACCTCAACAGAGTTCGTAATCAGAACACAACGATAGTCACCGATTGATGTAAAACGGAAACATGCACCGTCAGTAATAGTGCCGTTGAACGTAGTGTAGTTAAAAGCACCCCATTCCGTTACGTTGTTACTAACAGGAGTATTGGTGGGGTAACCGTCAATCTCAACTACAGTCGCACCACCCATGTTAATAGGTACAGCTTGAACAGACTGATTACCAGAACCAGTAGAAAGAGTAGTAACGTTACTATTGTTAATCGTAAGTAAGTTAGATGCTTGAGCTACCGTTTGAGTAGTAGCAATTTGATGCCAGTATCCAGTATTGATTGTAGTACCCGGAAAGTTCCTAGACATCAACAACGATGGTGCACCAGTCAGAAGCCTAAAGTCCTGTGTGATACTAGCTTTACGGACTTCACGAGTACCTGTAGCTACCCCTGTATCTGTCTCAGCAGATAGCACTGCGAATCCTGCAACGTTTGCAGTAGTTGGTAAATTTGTTTGTACGTTATTGCTAGTATCTACCTCTGCAACACGACCAGAGGTGTTCCCCTCTATACGAAAGCCTGCCATAATTTATCCTTGTATTAGTCAGCCCAAACGTATCGAGCTTGAAATTGTCCTGTTAGTCTAAGTATAGTAGCAGCTTGAGCCGTAAACCCTGTCGCAGCCGTAACAGCTATAGCAGACAACGATAAACCACCTAACGGAAGCAATTGATGCTCTGTGGTATTATGGTCTGCTGTGCTATCTGTACCCATCAGATATATCTCTACTTTAGAAGTCCCAGATATACCTGCATCAGAAACAACAGTCTGAACTATGTTAGTACCCGGTGCTGCACCGAAGTCAAATATCAAAGTACCTTGCCCTGTTGCCATAATATCCTTTTATAATAAAGTAACCCCGATGGTGCTCATTGTAAAGAGGCGTTCGGGGTTTATTTGGATTAAGCTACGCGAAGCAAACCAGTAGTAGACGTATTTCCGGGCTGGGTTAAGCTGAAGTTTCCTGCCGTAACAGTCTGCGAACCAAACGTCCATACCCCTACAGCTTTATTACCTTGAGTGCTGTTATAAATCAATACAGCGTCAAAAGCTGAAGCAGTCAGACCAGTCCAAGCGAATGATGCTGAAGGTGTTGTGAAGGCTACAGCACCTGTATTAGCAGGGGCAACCCATGTAAACGTAACACCACCTGCTGTATATCCTGTACCTGTTACTTCACCTGTAGTAGTGTAAGCAGTAGTAGTACCGTCAGTCGTAGCTGATGCAAAATACAGAGCAGCTTTAAATACATCAGGAGTCGTAGCAGCGCGTACTACAGTAGTCCCCAATGCGTGAATTCCATTCAATTGCTCTACGCGAAAGCTCTGTGCCAAAGCCTGTGTATTAGCCATATCTCTATCCTATCTTCTGTTTTATTGTATTGCGCCCTGTGTAAGTGAAAGAGTTTCACCTTCAGGTAATTGGAAAATCGCTACACTGCGTTTAACAAGTTCATCGCCTTGGTAGTATTCTTCCCAATAGAGTACACCATTAGGACTGAATTCCCACCCATCTTTACGCTCAAGAGAGTTCAATAGAACGTTACCTTTAGTTGTAAAAATGAGTGCTTCTGAGGCATCGACTTGCATAAACGCTCCTATAATAAATTAAACTTTAAGACTTCCTGCTAGAATAAACAGGTCATCCACTTGAGTATCTGTAAGATGCAGAGAAGCAGCTAATGCAGCTACCGTAGGACTATCTCTACGGAACTCTTGGACATCTTCCCATGCTAATTGTGCCATAACACCTGCTGTCCTGATAGCATCAGATACAACACCAAGTAATCCCATTTTATACAAAGCAGCCCTAGCTTGAAATCTAGAAACTACAACAGGAACTTCAGGGGCAGGTTCAGCGTCACCCATGTTAATCAATTCTAGCTTGAGAGCATTAGTTAGATTAACGTCAGATGTAGGATTAGTATAAATCCTGAAAGTACGAAGGGGAGGTAAACCTGCTAGAAAATCTTCTTCAGTGTTATACACCCCTACAAGACCAGAGTTAGGAACAAGTAAAGCGTCAATGTGTTTATACATAAGTCCCTTTTAGAAAGATGAAACTTCTACAACAAGGTCAATAACTACGCTAACAACTACTTTGTCAGTAGCTACAGTAGCATGAGATATAAATGGAGTTCTAAGGACATAAATATCTGTAGAACCCTCTTTAAGATGCAATCCTTTGTGGAAAGTCTCTCTTATACTTAATGCTTTGGTATAAGCCTCCCCAGTACCTGTATCTATAGTATCTACTACAAACACTTGAAACTGCATCCGTTCTCTATGATACCCTGCTGTAAATACAGGGTCATCA
>Ga0213917_1000061_pt1 | contig 33347 bp, 52 predicted proteins | sample McNCre117MG_FD_161051 | JGI IMG/M metagenome (GOLD analysis project Ga0213917, IMG submission 161051) | Freshwater microbial communities from McNutts Creek, Athens, Georgia, United States - 1-17 MG | ecosystem: Environmental > Aquatic > Freshwater > Creek | place: USA: Georgia | collected... | reverse complement strand
CAGATCCGTTACTAGATAAGTACACTTCACCGTTACTAGACCACGACCACCCAGCGTCTACTACTTCTCCTGATGTAACTATGGTTATTAAATCACCAGCATTACCAGATGATATAGCTATACCTATAACCAATGCCTCTACATTAGTAGCTGCACTGCTGGCCACATAGGCTAGTCCATCACTGAGCTTAACGTATACTGCCTTAAGCGCACTGATGGTCTCACCTGCTGTCTTAGTTATGATGATGCTATTAGTAGTACCACCTGCTCCACCTGTATCTACTAAGTCTAACTGCCCTGTGAATGGATTAAACTTAAGATGCATTAAGACACCTCAACCTTAAGTAAGTCCTTTTTGTTAGAGTTAGTATAGGTAATAGTCACAATTTTTAAGATAGTGCCAGCATCTCCACCCTGCCTGTAGTAGAATACCTCTACAGAGTTAGATGGATACGCAGCAGTTATAGCATCTGCATTAGCAGGAGGTGCGAATGGATTAGCATCTATACTAATGCTACCACTGATCTCTTGAGCAGTCTTGCCTGGTCTTGAAGGTGACTCTATATAAGAGTCGTAATGTCTCAAGTCTAAAGTCTTAGCTATATCCATTAGCCACCACCCTTAACCATGTTAGACATATCTTTAGAGTCTGCTTCAGCATAGTACCAAGCGTACCACTTGCCGTTAATAAACTCGATAGAGTAGTACTTAAAAAAATAACCATGCTTAAGATTGTTCATAAGCATAAGCCGCCTTAACCCTTGTGGAGTTAAAGCGGCGATGAAGTTAGGTATATTAATAGAGCTACTGTTACCAGCCACTCAACTACCTCGCTTGATTAGATGATAGATACGATACCAGCAGATTGACCAGCAGATAGACCTTTTTCAGCCAACTGCAAGCCTTTGATACCGAACAATTGCTCAGTAGCATACAATGATGCACCGACACCTGCTTGGTTGTATGGCTGAGATGCAGCTACTGGAGAGCGTTGGAACGCAAAACCAAGAGCAGACTTAGCAACATACCATGCTTCAGCATCAGCCAATGCGTTAGATACTACAACTGGTGTACCGTAAACTTTGCCGATCATACCAGAGATAGTAGCAGTGCTTCCTGCAACGTAGTCTGCACGAGAGAACTCAGCAATCTTAAGAAGCTCAGTCTCTTGAGCAGGAGAGATGATAAGAACGTGTTCATCTTGTGTGAAGTCGTTCTTAAGCAACTGTTGACGAGCTGCCAAGATACCATCACGAGTAACAGCAGGCAAGCCAAGGTCATAACCCTTGTATGTAGCCAATGCTTCTACAAGCTTAGTATCTACATAACGACCGTGAGAAGCACCAGCACGCTCAGCCAATACCATCTCCCAGTTCAATACAGACTGTGCTGCATCTTGTGGATCAACGATAAAGCTGATGTAAGCTCTGATGTCTAGGTCTAATTTATCGACGCTAGATAGTACAAGCTGTGGAGTGCCTTCTACTCCAGAAGCTCTGTTCTCTACAGTCATTGATCCCATCTTAGGGATAGATACCGACTTAGCTCCCTTAACTGCAAAAGCAGAGAAGTCTGTGAAGAGTGGGCTAAGCTTAGCTGCGAACTTTAATTCTTTTTGAACAACTGCTGCGATGACATCCATCTTAGTAGCTGACATCTGTGTATTGCCATTGATTGACATTTTGTCTCCTAGCTCCCTAGTTATGGGAGAATAGTTTGTTAATAATATTACTTACTCTTAGCTAACAGGTCCATTAATTCTGCTCTACTGAGCTTGCTCATGTCTGTAGCTTGTCCAGGTTGACTGCTTGGTGGTAGATCGTTAACTCGTGGAGCAGCTTGCTTAAATAGATATGGCTTCCCTGCCAACATCTCATTAACGAAACTAACTACTTCGTTACCGTCTACATCTAGCGTCTTAGGATCTGGTGTGATCTTACTCAAGTCACCGACTTTAATAAGTGCATCCACATCCACACAACCTAGCTTACTTGCCTCTACTGCTATCGCACTTCGTACTCTATCCTGAATGATAGTAGTCTTTAGAAGTGAGTACTCTTGATCCTTGGCCTTGAGTCTCTCTCTCTCGGCTTGTAAAAGCTCTTGGTACTTCCCTTGTTCTTCAAGCTTCTTAGTCTCATACTCTGCCAGCTTCTCCTTAAGCTCAGCAGCTTGTCTAGCGGCTTCATCAGCAGCAGACCTAGCGTTCTTCTTCTCCTTAAGTAACTTCTCTACGAAGTCCTTAGGGTAGTTATCTTGTAGGGGCTTATTTTCTTCAGTGCCACTGGCATCTGTTGATGCACCACTGGTGCTATCGGTTGACATCATGATACTCCTTGTTATTAGCTCGTCAACTATCTTCTACGAAGGTCTCTGAGCATGGTTCTTAATTTAGTTATTACTAGTCTGTTAATAGACTTCTCTAGTCGAGGGGACATATCAAGTAAATTCCATCCCTTGTCTTCTAGCCATCCTGCAATCTGCTTGAAGGTAACTCTCTTTTTGCTAAGCTGTGCAGAGTACTCCTTAGCATTACCTGCCTTAATAGCCTCTCGTGCTTTTTTATTAATGTTACCTTTTTTAGTTAGTGCCTTCTTGTGCGCTATATTAAGTGGTTTATGCTTCTTATCAGAGAAGCCAATAGTAACAACGTGTGATCCATAAGGTCCGAAGTCGTACTTAATACCTTCGTCTAATAACTGACCTGTGAAGGTGGCATTAGACTTAAGTCTCTTATAGAATGGAGATGTCTCGTTAAACTTCTCTAATATTTTAAGCCATTCAAGATAAGACTTATGCTTCTGTGGCAGCTGTCCACCTTTAATATCCTTGCCAGATCTCAATGCCTTGACGTTCTGCCTAACAGCTTCATCTGCTATAGCTCCTTTAATCTCAACACTAGAGATAGCTTGATTAAGAGCGTTCTTAACTCCTACCTTAAGCTTATCGAAGCCCTTAAACTCAATGCGGACCAGACTTGCCATATTCCCACTCCTTGAGATTAGCTTTAAGGATACCTAAGTTCTTCTGATCTGTAATGTACTCATCCGTGTCTAGTCGATACCATCTAACCCAGATGAACCAAGCATCTGGTGACTCTTCTGCTTTAATAACTCTAGCGTAGGAGTCTTCGTTCTGATACCAGCGATACTCTTCGTTAGGCTCAAAACCATAGATCATAAGATCCTCGGTCCTTTACCAGACTGTAGCAATCGAATAGCTTCTATAATATCTGCCTCTGTGAAGCCTAAGTTATCAGCACGCTTACTACTCATAGCAGCTTGAGCTGACTTATCCTGTAGAGCATTAACGTCTGGTGTGAAGTCTTTAACTACTGCCTTAATATCTCGCTCTGTTACGTTAAGGAATGGTCTCTTAGGTAGTGGACCTACTCCATTTTGTCCTGTCATGTGGCCATGAGCCTTTGGCGCATCTGGTCCGATGATACCAATAGAGAATGTCTGAGGGGAGTAATCTAGTAGTTCGATACTATCAAGCATAGAGCCAGTTAGTTCTAAGTCCACATCACCCACACCTACACCTTTTTTAGTAGCATATTCTTTAGTGTACTTCTTAAAGCGCTTAACACTTCCATCCTCCCATACTCCGAAGCCTGAGAGTGTGCGGTTGCGTATCGTGTCGATGATGGAGTTAGCCATATCTTGTACGATAGTCTCATCTGCTACAGCAGTGCCGAACATATCCTTAAGATTAAACCTTAAGGATACTTCCTCTTCAGTTACCTTCTGCTTGGTTGTTGGCAAGGTTAGCTCCCTGTGGCATTGGTGCCATCATTCCACTATCAATCTCTTGAGCAATAGCTGCTGCTTCTTCTACGTCTACATCACGAAGCTCTGCGATAGCCTCAACTCTAGACATAAGACCAGCATCCATCTTGGTAGTAATAAGTGTGAGCTTCTCTTGCTCAGTGGTCACCATCTCAGGGCAGTGATAGTCGATGTCTACTTCAGCATCGTTAGGGATAACGAATGATGCCACTTGTAATGGTGTACCTACCATAGCATTAGACCATAACTTGATTAGTTCAAATAGCTCATCTTCTACCCACGAAAAAAGATCCATATCAGATCTAGTAGCCTCGAACATATCAAGCATAGCGAGTAGTCTCTCAGTGCCTGATGAGTAGCTGGTAGACTGTAGCTTAGATGAGATAACCTTAGAGTCTAGACCTTTAGAGGTAATGAAGTTAGCAAGCAGCATCTCGATGAATGAGATAGATCCTGCTAGGTCTGGACTAGGAGATGCGAAGCCGAACTCAGGAACGATAGGGTTATTAGGATCAATCGTGAGTCTAATAATTCTGTTAGGTCCTACTGTGATCTCTGTAGGCATAAGCTCTGCTGGTGCCTTTAGGTAAGCCACAGACCACCCTTGCATCTTAATCACCTGAGTTAAGTCAGATAGTGCAGATGCGTACTGAATAGTGAAGTTAGTTAGAGCCTCACCACCACGCACGAAGAACTCGAAGTCTTTACGAGAGCTAATGTCTACGAATGGAAGTCTACCAATAGGATTAGGTAGCACATCAGATACGATATTACCTTTACCATCCATGATGAAGTTAAGCTCAGCAGTCCACACCACATAGCGCTCTTGAGCCTTGTAGTCGTCTGCATCTGCAATGTCTTGGTTAAGACCATCAGACTTATAGTAGTCTAGTGATCTATCGTAGGTAGACATGATGTAGCAGTCAGCTTTATCTGGATCAAACTCGTTAGGGATAACGTCTACCTGATGCGCCATGAGTGTGCGTACTGTAAGCTTACCACTCATTGTAGGTACGACCATTAAGAACGCTTGGCCTTGGTTACAGTACTTCTGGTTAGCTACGAGTAGCTTAGTATCTATCTTAAGACTATCGTACAACTCATCTAACTCTGTGGCCTGTTCTGGGTTAACTCCTTTAAACTCACGCTTAGGCTCTTGCACATAGAGTGATGCTTCTTTATTAACGATTCGCTTAGATAGGTTAATCGAGTCGATGATAGGCATCTGTAGCACAGTCTCTTCTTTGAACTGTGTGCGAAGGTACTCAAGGATGTATGGTCTAATCCTGTCGTTATATACTTCGTTCTGCTTATAAGAGATGCGCTTACGTTCCTTGTTCTCAGTACCATTAATCTGGCCTATAACCATCTTACGATAACTTAAACTCTGTAACTTATCTGATACTGCCATCTCATCTCCTTAAGATATTGTAATAGGCTTTAAACCCTTAAGCCTGTCCTTGTACACCACTGCATAGCCTACCGATGTGGTAGCGTGCTGATACTCGTTAGCATCATCTTCTATGTAGCTTGCACCTTTTTTAAGAGCAGTGAGCCTCATACCCTTATCGAGTGTGGCGCACTTCTCATACACATAGAAGCGTACCTGCTCTAATGCGTTAAGGCAATATGCATTAACTGTGTTATGGCGCTCTCTTATCGGTGGGTTAGACCTTGGCACCTTGATGGCGAACGGTAACACCTTCTTATCCTTACGTTGATAGTTAGCTAAGAACTTCCTGATGATGTCATAGTCTGAGTGCTTAGAGCTAGTGCTTCTCGCTTCACCTGTGGCGTCTCCATAGATCTCAATAGTAGGGTTATGCTCAAGGTCTAGGTAACCCTTAAGAGCTAACTCATCTAGAGTATCTTCTGTGCGTGATCCGTGGATAACGATCTCATCAAACCAGTGCCACTCATCAGACCATGTATGATGCTGGCCAAGCACTACTGACATCGGCTTACCTAGTCCTATGTTAAAGTCGTAGGCCACTATGATAGGTAGACCTTTAACGATGTTATACTTCTGCGCTCTATAGTTACGATCCCTAGAATATTGGTGATAGATGATGTCTTTAGATATATCTAACCACTGACCTTCGAGCATCCTCTTGGCCATCATAGGATCAAGCTCACGCTTAAGCTGCTCTATATATATCGGTGGCAAAAAAGGGTTTTCGTGAGTTAGTGAGTAGTAGATCCTCATATTAGCAGATGTCTTGGTAAGAAAATACTCATACCAATGTGATGATGGACTGCCTGGATTAGTACAGCTTATGATCCACTTTTCTTTAACGTGTGGGATACGACCGATGCGCATCTTAGTTTCAGTGTATGCTTGAATATCATCGCCGCTTATCTCTACAAGCTCCTCGAATATAGCCGCTGATAAGTCTACCGATCTAAACTTATGGTAGCGCTTGTCTGCGAATGACATGGAGATGATCTCAGATCCATTACTAAATTTAATAGTGCCAGACGTAGTGTTAACGAAGTAGTCCTTGTCCTCTGTTAAGTCTTGGCACTGCTCTATGCACTTAAGGAATATCGTTCTCTTAATATCAGGTAGCGAGCGTCTACATAGAGCCACTCTTGAGCCTCTATTAAATAGACAATGTGTTACTGCCAAGTGAGCAGCTACCGTCGATTTACTACTTCCAATCGACCCACTAAGTAGGCACTCGTACACTCCATGCGAGTAGTCGAAGTTAAGTCTAATGTCTGCTATCAGCCTTCGCTGAAACGGTATAACGGGAGCGAAGTTGGTTAGGCTTGGAGTAGATACTTCCATGTTCTACCCTTTAACAAGATCCTTGTCGTTATAGTTTAATGTGATAGCTGCTGTGGTGCTGTCCTTACTCTCTACCTTATCTGCTTGGCCAAGGTACTGCTTACCTAAAAATATCAGCATAGGAATACTACCAGATAGAGCTGCCTGCATCTGTCTTCTTCTAAGGCTAACAACTCCATGTTGTCTTTTTAGTCTAAAAACCTCCGAGAATTTGAGGCTATAGGTCTTTTTACACCATGACTCTATGGTATCTTCAGACACAGAAAACCATCCTGCGATCTCTATAAGTGTACACTGTAAACCGCATAGCTTCTCAAACTCAGTAACGTCTATAGGCTTGCCTTTAGGTCCACGCTTAGCCATTAGCTGCCTCTATTCTCTTAGTAGCTATCTCGTAATACTCTTCACTTAACTCACATCCTACGAAGTTAAAGCCTAGCTGCTTAGCTGCGACACCAGTAGAGCCTGATCCCATAAATGGATCTAGCACTACGCCTTGTGGTGGTGTGATGAGTTTAATTAAGTATTGCATTAGTTTGATAGGCTTGACTGTTGGATGGTGATTTTGATTAGGCTGACCGCAATTACCTTTTTGTCTAATACCATCAATTGTAGTTGTGGATAGTCCTGATGATGACCTTTGAAAATCATTCAGCTTAGCAGGCATCCCCTCAAGCCCAGCGTTTCGCTCTGACTTGCTGGCCTTAGCTACATAGAAGAAGCGAGATGCGCCGCCCTCATCACTATGAGTGTTTTTCTCGTTGTGTACGCCATCTATAAACATAGATTTATTTTTATTATCTCTATTATCACTTACTTTATTTTTTTTAGACTTAGATACACCACTCTGCTCATCAAGCATCGCAGCCGCATCCTCATCGAATAGGACGTTAGCTGGCCATCGTCCTAGGCTGTTTAAGTTTTCAACTGGCCTTCCACCACTTCCAAAATTAGTAACAATAGGTTTTTTTGCGCTATTCAATCCTACACTTGGGCGAGCATGATTAGGATCATCATCTGATACTGGTATCCTACTCCCATCAATGTTAAGTCCACCGACTCCCCACGCCTCGATGTTATCAGCCACAGTACCGATCAAAGGCTTGCGAGCTAATACGATAGGCTCATTGGCTGGCTTGAGAGCAGTACCCCATCCATCCCATTGTTTTGCAAGGTCCGTTGCTGGTGCTGTTAATGATCCATTTCCAGAATGAGGCTCACCTACCATGCAATTAGTTTCTTTAAGTGAACGATGATTTTTATTAAAGCCAATAACCGCACGCTCTGCGCCCTTATCCTTATCAATCGCCTTACTGATATTAAGCGACTTAGGAAAGCCGGATCCGTATATCCACTGTAGTTGGTCTCGTATCTCAAACCCTGCGTCTTCTATGTTAACCACCATGCGGTGATAAGTCCTAGTGCCACCGAAACTTAGTAGGTGGCCACCTGGCTTAAGCACTCTCAATACTTCACGCCATAGCTCAACACTTGGCACTGAGTAATCCCAGTGCTTGCCCATAAAGGATAAGCCATAAGGAGGATCGGTAACCACTGAATCTACTGAGTTAGCGTGCAGAGTTTTTAGCGTCTGTATGTTATCTCCAAGCATTAGCTTAATCATGCACAGCTCCTGCTTCATCCTTAACATAGCCACAATTAGGACATGGCTTAGGTATGCGCTCGGCACTCTTGGTAGGCTTATCTGCTGGCTCTAGCTCGAAGTTACGAATACTCAAGAGATCCAGATTTAATTCCGGTCCTAAGAACTCTAGATCTGCATTGATACCAGATAGATCTAGATCGCTCCACTTCGCTAACGAATTGTCCGCAATGTGATGAGCATACTCTAGTTCTGGCGATGCATAGTCCTGGTAGATCACAGGTACTTCTTTAAGCCCCACCTTCTTAGCAGCAAGGTATCTACCTGTGCCACACACTATCTCTCCTGACTGGTTAGATACTATGATAGGGTTACGGAAGCCTTGAGCCTTGTAGACCTTAACTAGCTGGTCTATCTGTTCTGTGTTGTGGGAGTTACGGTTTCCTGTTCTGGCCTTGAGCTTCTTAATAGATACGAGTTTAATCTCGCCTTGATGTAGTTCTATCTCGCCCACTGGGTTAGACTTAGTATCCACAGGATACCTCCTTAGTGTAATAATTACACTACGAGCCTATGTGGTCAACTTAAGCCTTGTCAACACTGTACTACGAGCGTGCGAGAGTGCTGCCTGTGTATCACCAATGGTCCTAACTATATAGTATAACCCTTGTCCTTGTTCGATGTAGTCTTGAAACTCTATCTGTGAGTCTGACTGTCTACCTACCTTAGACTTAACCTCTAGGCAGACGAGGATAGGTAGCTCTTGGATCGTGAACTGTATGAGTATATCAGATGCGCCGTTTCGCTGGTATCTGCTATTCTTACGCCTGAAGCGACCAGCCTTAGCATCGTATGTACCTTGCGACTCTTGTACCCAGAACTTAACGTCTCGGCGAGTATCTAGGTATGAGCAGATTGACTTTTTAGCTGCGCCTTCTGGAGTCACTTCTTCTTAGCCTTCTTCTTAGCTTCCTTAGCCACGCTTAACGCTATCGCCACAGCCTGATCCTTAGATTTGCCATGCTTGATCTCAGTCTCGTTAAATCGCTCTATAAACCAATTATAAAAAGACAAATCAATATAATCGGCCTCTAACACCTTATCGCTAACTTCTGCTATAAATGCCTCGACCTTTTTATATTCTGGCAACACTTCTGCCAAAGCATCTTTTCGGCCTTGCTCGTATGCCCAGAGTGCGCCGGATTTAAAATCAGAATATTCCTTTTCATCGAATGAATCTCTACCACTAAAACCAAGAGGAGCAGTAGCAAACTCTCTAGCCTGTGCATCAATCACCTTCAAAACTGATTCTGGTAGGGTCATAGATCACCTTCTTTTAACTCTTTCATTTCTTCCTTAAGAAAATTATCAAAATGCTCATTCATGTCTTTGGCTAAGCCAATGTCAAAGCATTCCTCACACCAACGACCACCCTCAAGATAATGAAAGAACTTTCCGCAATCCTCGCACTTTTTTAGGCAAGATTTTTCGCCAATACGAATTGTGTCACTCATAGTTCACCTCTGTATTCTTTGATTGCTTGTCTTGCTGCCTCTAAATAAAAATCACCGTAATCTAAATTGTGGTACTTATCCGCAAGTTCCTCCAAAGCATCCAGCAACTTCTTTGACTTGGCTTGCTCGGCTTGGAGGGCTGAATATTCGATGACGTGAGCCAATTAAGCAGCAGGTGGACCACAGTTAGCCATAACAGATACTCTGTATTCTTGAGCGTCCCCAATGGTTAAAAACGTATCAGGGTATTCTCCTGCAAAAACTAAATAAAACTCTCTCGGCTTCTGCTCACTCATTCGACAATCTCCGTTAGTACGCACTTGAAGCGTTTGCCTAATGCACCTTTTTTATCAACTATAGGCACATCAATAAAATAACCTTCTCTAAGTGGAATATAAGTAAGATCAGCCTCAAACTCTATCTTCAGTGGCTCGTGGTATGGTAGCCATTCTCCGTACGCATAAGTCTTATAACTAGTACCAATATTAGCAGTATCGTATTGCCATAGAACACCATCCTTAAAGCCAAGGATCTCACCATCTATATGCTTAACCTTCCCACCATCTGCTAGGTGTTTGTATATCTCTTGCTGTGTTTTGAAGCTACTCATGTAGATACCTCCTCGCATACTGTAATTAACGTCACGCCTTTAAAATCATAACCGACTACATGATAACCATTCGCTGTATTCTCAAGTCGTTTACCAAGCATCATCCAAATAATTCTCTTATATAAAGGCATCTCAGATTTAAGAATATAATGAAACCATGCTGTCTTTATTACATCTCCCATACATCCACCTCATCACATTGTTACGCTATGCGCTATGCGCTATGCGCTTACTTATCTAACTTCTAATTTAGTGCCGTCTATTTAATATGCCTTTAGGTACTTCGCATAGGGTTAACCTGATCGTTAAACCTTAGGCATTTTAGAGCCTAAATATCATGCGCACTCTTACCGCACTGCATCTCATAGAAGCCCTTAAGCTTCGTTACCTGCTCAAGCGTTAAGCCCAGCACCTTAAGCCCACTCAGGTCGTAAGTCACCTGTGATAGCTTGTACTTCACCGCATACTCGTGGCCAAGCTCGGTGCCCTTGTTAAAAAAGTACCTGCACTCCCACTCAACACGCTCAGACACATCACCTGGAGACTGATCCCACGCTACTCTGATCTCGGTCAAGTATTCAGCAAACTCTCTGTCTCTTAAAACTTTAAGCGCATGATCCACGTTATGCCTCCAAAAAGATCCACATGATGATGAACAGAAGCCCTGCCATGATCGCTAAGTCGAGTGTAAAATCAATCATGTTCTATCTCCTTAATCTCAACACCGAGTCTATCCATCGTGTCGTGAGTTAACTGCTCGTAGTCAATCGGCTCATCGTAGTAGCCAAGCGAGTGAGACTCTAGCGAAGCCTTCGCAGAGTTACGAGACTGTGCGTGGAATGTCCCCACATCCCACTCTGATCCAAGGTTCTCACACACCACTTGCCATCCACCTCTACGCCTCACGATGTCCCACCCTACATCGCCAATATAGGCTCTTGCCTTCTCTGGACTTGGCCACCCGAACTTAACCACCGCATCGTGTATTCTGCCAGCCACTAACTCAGCGCTAGACTCAATCGAGAGTGACGGATCTAGCATCGCTAAAAATGCTGAAGGCATTGGCATGAACTTGTTTTTAGGATCTTTACGATAAGAAGAAAATAGCTCCATCAATTCGTCGATGCTGATGTGAGATACATCTGCTGCGTACATCGAGATCGTGATGTCGTTAAGCTGCTGCTTGTAGTACGCCGCCACTGCCATCCAAAATTGCTTATGTGTCACTTGCCCATCCTCTCCCACTGAGACTCGTAGTTAGATTTATTTTCAAACGCTTTAACATCTGCCGTAGTTACCTGCTGACCACGGAGCATCTGTGTACGAAGTGTGTCTGCATCACTCAAGCACAAACCGAATGAGTGTGTTTTTTTTAAGTAAAAAGAATCGTTATGCGTTAGGTAAAACTCTACCACCTGCATAGCCTCCTGCACTCCAAGCTTCTGTCTGAGCTTAGATACCTGAGAATTAAAGGCAGCATTTTGAGTAACTGGATCAACTCCGTAGCGTAAGCGATAGGAGTTAATGTACTGCGTCTTAATTAGCTTGTTATGCTCTGCGTCTTGTTTAGTGGTAGCTGGCACTCGTGGTGGCTTAATCACAGGTGCTGGAGGTTTATTATATAGTTCTAACTCTTTTTCTTTATCTAATTCTTTATCTAATTCTTTATCTAATTCTAGCCGCGCACTTGACACAGAGTTGACGCGCCTCTGACGCTGCCTGGTCTCGTCTCTATTTAATAATTCCGATAAGATAGGATATTCTATGTTGAACTCGAACTCATCTGAAGTTAAAGTCCACAAGCCAAGTGTTGAACCGAAGCTTAGCCACCTCTCTAACTTAGATGGAACGGTCCTCATGCTTGATGCTAACACCGCCTTGTCGAACCTAAAGCTACACATCGACGCTATGTCATCACTGCCATGGCGCAGCACCATCTTCTCTGTGCATATCTCTGTTAATAAATAGTACCAGCTAATGCCGTTGTGGCCAAATTCACGGTAGAACGCCGCTACTGATCTGCCTCTATAGTTATCCGAGTAATGCTTAAACCACTTCATATCCACCTCCACAGGCCAAGCTATCTACTTGGCCTGAGTCTCCTTGTCAGCTTTAGTCTTAACCTTAGGCTTCTCCTGTGTATTTTTTATTTCAAGGATAAGCATCTTAAGTAGCTCTGCTATCTCATCTAACTTGCATAGTATCTGATAACTGAAGTTCACTTGCCACCAGCCTTAATATCTTTAACCAGATCTGCCATCTGATAGACTTTTAAAAATGCTGGGCCAGGTACCTTAAAGGCATCGTTAATCTTAGCATAGAGATCCTTCTCTAAGATATTACGCTCCATAGCTAGTTCTAGTAATTTGCTAACCTGCTCAGTAGTAACCATTGTCTCATTCTTAACAGGAGCCTTAGCCGCCTGTTTAACTACTGGCTTCTGCTGTGGCGGTGGCGTAGCCTTTCGATCCATAGCCGCTTCTCCATCATCGTCTATAGTGCCAGTCACTACGCCTATGAGTGTTGATAAGGAGTACCTGCGAGAATAAGTGAGAGCGCTACCGATACCCTGGGCATCTTGCTTAATAGACGTAACTGGATATAAGCACTCAATCCATTCGCCGCTCTCATGTATGATACGAGTAGCAACATGAAGCTTATCGTTGTAGTAAACAGTAGGCTGTAGGAATGAGAGGCCATGCTTAATAAGCGCATCACCAATGCTATCAACTACGCTCTGATAGTCGGCATACTTCGAATTAAAGTAATCGTTGCTTACGTCTTTAGGCGCACTCTTAAACTCAGCCCTAGCCTTAATAAGCGCCTGATATATAGTCTTAGTAGTTTCACTTGTAACCATGTTCTATCCCTTCGTATTTAAGTAGTGCCTAACGTGTACGCTTGGCTCTAGTCTACAGTTTAAGACCTCTATACCATCTTCGAGATCGGTCCTTATAGCTTCCTTATTAACCCGAGTAATAGTTTCAACGATGCGATACTTCTCCGGTAGAGAGTGCGCTTCTGTATCTATTACAAGCCTTGGCTTAGAAGCCTGTAGCTTAAAGCGATGAGCCTCACCTACTAGCTCTGTGGTGCTACCGTTAACCATAGCGGCCATGAGTCTACTCTTAAGGTTCTCCTGCCCTTTTTGCATAAGCTGCTTAGCACGCTTAGCCTGGTCTTCGAGATCCTTGTAATACTGCTCCTGCATCTCTAGGTGCTTTAGGAAGTAGTAATACTTATCTATCTTAAGTGCCAACTCATTGGCTGTAGTAGTGAGAGCTAACTCAAGCGAATAGTCTAGCTCTCCGTCTGCTTCAATTAAAGTCTGGGTTAATCTCTGCGCTTCCTGTGTTAGTTCTAACAGACTGCTCATTACCTACCTCCTTCTCGTTACGGTATCTATATGCGAAGCTCATCATCTTGTTCTCGTTAATCTTGTGAAGGTACTCGATGCAATACCCATCAGCTTGTAGCATACGTGCCCTAGCTCCGATGAACTCAGGCACTCCAGTGTCTATGATCCATTCTTTAATTTTACTCATATCAATACTCCTTATTAGAAGGGAATTTCTGTACTATCGTTACCGAATATATCCTGCTCAGCACTCTGCGCCTTAGGCTCCTGCTCGTAGATCTCAAGGTCAGGCTGCTTAGGGTTTTTCTTACTCTCTGCTGAGCGATAGAACGCTATCACTCGTGTACCGTCTGCGAGTGTGCCTGTAAGGTAGTCACCTTTAGGACCTTGCTTAAGCCATAGGCTTGCTAGTTTCTTCTTCATCATTACCTCCTATTAAAGCCCTACGATTGTAGGTCTGTATTTAAGTATTAAGTTAAGCTGATCTTGTAACCACTGTGCTGTGCTATGCTCGAACGCTGGCACTATAGCGCTATTCTTAGGCTCACTATGATGTAAGTTAAGCGCACCAGATATTCTGCGAGTGATGTCCACCAATATGCCATCCTTAACAACAAAGGTCTTAACGTATGTAGCCTCTGCTCTGGTAGACATTACTATGTAATAGACTGTGTGTGGCTGTAAGTTACGAATGTAGACTTGTCCTGACATGATCCCCACTAGTCTCATTTTGGTACTACAATAGGCCACAGTTATCTAGGAGTTACAAGTATCGTGTAATTATTATAGCGCATAGTGTATAGCACTTGCTATACTTTATTCAGTGGAGGTTATGATGACTAAGCAGGACATAGTATTCTTAATCAAACTAAATATCGTAGGTATAGCAATCTCGCTTGCAACATTTTTGCCGATGTACTTAATACTAAGCTAGGAGTTATAGATGAAGAAGCCATACCCAATTAGAATAGACATCCAGGACCTAGCAGACGCTAAGGCTCTTGGTATTAATATTAGCGATGTAGTTAGATCAGCACTCAGAGAGGCTATAACTCGTGAAGCTGTACGCATAGAGATGGTGAAGCGTGCCAAGCGTAAAGCTAGTTAAACGAATATCTGATCGTGAGTTACTTAACACCTACCACTCCATGCGGTGTGTAGAATGTGGCTATACTCCTTGTGATCCATCACATATTAAGACGCAAGGAAGTGGTGGCGATGATCTGCCACATAACCTTCTACCCTTATGCCGTAAGCACCATATCAAGTGGCACTCTCAAGGCTCATACACCTTCGCTCTAAGACATCCCAACACACTAGCTGCGCTGACAGAGCTTGGCTGGTATCTTGATAACGTGCGTAAAAAGTTAGCACGCCACTAAAGTCTAGACTTGCTACAAGCCTGAATATCTTACAAGATCTTAAATTGTAGGAGGTGGCTTGATGCTGCACGACTTGGTAATATGCGTTAGTGACTTGCACGCTCCATTCCACCACCCCGATGCTATTAAATTCCTTCGAGCTATTAAAAAGAAGTACTGGGCTAAGGCCAAGCGCCCAATGTGTGTAATATTAGGCGATGAGTTAACCTGGCACTCTATCAGCTACCACGAAAAAGACCCATCTATGCCTAACCCTTCTCTAGAGTTAGACATGGCACTAGGTCCGATAAGAGCGCTCTATGAGCTATTCCCTAAAGCCAAGGTGCTAGACTCTAATCATGGCTCTCTACTAGCTCGTAAGATGAAGACAGCAGGACTGCCAGCCAATGCGCTCAGATCACCTAACGACATTCTAGAGATCCCACGCTCAGACTGGCAGTGGGTAGGTGACTTGACGATTAAGGTAACCGGATCTAAGCAAGTGTACTTCTGCCACGGTAGAAGCTCAGACGTTACCAAGCTAGGTCAAATGATGGGGATGTGCGCTGTACAAGGCCACTACCACGAGCGCTTTAAGACTGAGCACTGGTCTACTACTAACGGTAACTTCTGGTCTATGCAGTGTGGATGCTTAATAGATAACACATCTAAAGACTTCGACTACAACAAGCTTAACCTTAAGTCTCCTGTCATTGGTACAGGCATCATCCTTAATGGTGATCCTATGCTTATCCGAATGAAGCTAGACGCTAATAACCGATGGACTGGGGAGCTATGATGTATCCTATTGTAGTCATCTCATGGCTTGATGCTGTATCTCGTGACGAGTGGACTCACCTTAGCGACCCACTACCACCTACTCCGATCATGTCGGCTGGTTACTTAATAAATGAGTCAGCAGATCACTATACTATTGCCGTCAATATAGACGTTAGTAACAATAACTCTAGCTGCACAATGACAATACCAAAAGGGATGGTGACTAATGTGGAAGTGGTTAAAGAGCATATTCAAGAGAAGCCCAAGCGCAGACGTACCAAGCGTACCACCAAGTAATTTAATCAAAACAGATCCACCTACTGACACTCGCTTTATTAACCAAGCAGGACTGCTATTAGTCTGCTCGTTTGAGGGCTTCTACTCAGCACCATACCTAGATCCAGTGGGCATACCTACCATAGGCTTCGGCACTATTGGTTATCCCGATGGTCGTAAGGTATCTCTAGCAGATCCAAGGTGTACACAAGATCAAGCGATGGAATGGCTACGATGGGAGATAGACATCAAGGCTCAGTCTATCGCTAGATATCTACATGAGATAGGGTTAACACTCACAGATAACCAGTTCTCAGCGCTCTGCTCATTTGGCTACAATCTAGGCTTAGGTCCGATCATATCAAGTGGTAGATCTCTTAACTCAGCACTTAAGAGCCATAACCATCAGGCTATCTGTGATACAATTCTATTGTACGATAAGGCAGGTGGTAAGCCATTCAGAGGATTAACTCGTAGACGTAAGGCTGAAGTGGCACTCTATAATACTTAAATACCGAGGGGATATTAAGGCTACTCTCCCTCGGTAGGGCCGATTGCTTAGAGCATGGCCGCACTTGAGTAGCTGATACTATCTTGGTCTATAATGTACGATGAGTCCACAGTTTTGAGCATTGACCATAGTCGAGATCACATCAATACGAATAGCATCTCCTGCATTGACATTCGTTGTACTCAACACAGGAGCTGTACATCCTGTCTTAGTATCACCTACTCCAAAATGCACGAAGCCACCACTTGCTGTAGTGATGCTTGGCTTAACCGATAGAATAGATGTGAATGATCCACCAGTCTTAGGCTTAACCTTAAGGTCTAGCTGAGTCGTGCCAGATGTACCGTTAACACAGTTGTAAGCCCAGACGTTAATGATCTCAGCATCGAACTCGAACACCTGGATACCATCTACGAATGTGTCACCAGTAGCGAAGTCGTACTCTCCGTTAATAGGAAACTGCTTAGTGAGGTATTGGTAAGTGTTGATGAAGTTAATAGAGCCTGTGATCTTACGCCAAGTAGACTCACTCACGGCAGATCTGTACTTAATCTCTATCTCTTGGATCATCTTTTTAAGTGGTGTAACAATAGCCATATTAACTCCTACACATATCTATACGGATAACCGTTATCTTTAAAGCCTATCAATTCTACTATGTGACTAGAGGTAGGTGTAAAGCCTATATCACTAGCCACTGTAATTAACGTGCCTACTATGCTTGATACCTTAACCTCTGGTGAATACTGAGACCAGTCTTCTAGATGGATAACGACAGTACAGCCACTAGTAAAAAGGTTAGCGTCACTAAGATTAACATTAAACGATACACTTGATACTCCACTTGTCACCACCACGCTTGGATCTGTATAGACGAACACGCTCTTAAGTAATGACTGATCGTTAGAGTCTATGCTGTCTGGGTACTGAGCAACGTCTACGATATACCCACTAGATGGCACGAAGCCTAACGCCTCTACCAGCATGATGTTAGCGTTACCACTGTCGAAGCCTAGTAGCTTAGTCTCGCCACTGATAGACCAGTCTTCGTTATGCACCATAACTCGCTGACCTATGTAAGGAGTCCACTTAGTCTTCTCCTGCTTAGGATAGTCCCATCCATAGGAGTTAGTGATAAGGATCTTATCGTTAGTTAGAGTATCATTAACTACGCTCGATGGTGAGATGATACCATAACGGCCATCATCGTTAGAGTATAGAGTATCAAGCAGGTCTAAGCTTACTGCACCATCAGAGATACTTAAGCTCTTAGACTGCACTTCCATCAGGCGAGGCTTAAACTCACGAGATCCATTCTTAGTATCTGGCAAGTTAAGAGTCGCATCACCGAATAGAACTACATCACCTACGTCTAGACTAAATGTAGGTCCATAGAATGATCTGATCTGTATTCTCTCAGCGCCATACTTATATCGGTCTAGCATCTTCTGCCTTAGTAGCTCTACAACCTGTAAGTTATCAGCAGTAGGTCTAACACCACGAGCCTCAATGACCTTAGTCTTGTTACCTAATGGTATTCTAGTCTTAGATGTAGCGTTAGTGATTAGATCACCGTTAAGCATCCTGCCACTGTCTAATAGATCTTCGTTAAACGAGTATGCGATGTTGTTGTAGAAGTACCTGTTAATGGATCTTACGATCCTGTTATTAGCAGGGTTAGATGTATTGCTAGAGTCTAGCACTGGAGTCTCAGTCACTCCTAATGGTGGTGATATGATACCTGCGCTAATCTTACCTAGTCTTGGTAGCGTGAACATACCGCTAGGGTATAGCACTTGAGTATTAAGCCAGTCGTTAACCGTGATGGTATCTGTGATGTAGAAGTCATAGTCGAATAGTTGAGATGAGTATATATCTCTAATCTCTTCAAACCGTGGCACATCTATTTCGTCGCCTGTCATGCCAAGGCCATAGCTATTATTAGCGTATTGGCTCTTAAACTTACACACTGCTACTGTAGATAGCTGGTCTGTTAGTGTAGACGATACGACTATATAAGAGCCGTACTCAGTTATAACTATATCAGCTATCGTGTGGTCTCCATTATTACCAGGTACTTCGCTTGATGAGATGTTAACAGTAGATCCTACTGTAACACTGTAAGCATCAGCTACATTCACACCATCGAAGTAGATGGTATTAGCGATATACTGACCTTCTACATATCCTATAGAGCGAATGGCTGTATCTATACCATAGTAAGAAGATCCACCAAGTAGAGCCTTAAGAGCTATATCAATAGGACTTCCTTGAATACGGTAGAATGAGTCTACTGTGTCGCCTAACTTATGAGCATCTCCATCGGCACGCTCGTCTATAGAGACAAGTGCTGCACGAGTAACACCAGTTAATGTATTAAGAGTCTCATTGTAACCATTGTACTGGATGATCTCATCACCAATGCGGACATAGGTTAGAAGATTACCATCTGGTACAGCTAGTCCTGCCACAGACTCTAGATAGACTGTAGTATCTGTGCTTAAAACAGTAAGCGCTACAGCTACGCATACCTCAGTAGTAGGTGTATTATTAATAGCACTGTCTACACTAAAGGTAACTAAGCCTCTAGCATCTGCTGACTTCTCAAGAGCATTAGCTGCTTGATCTGGCGTACTAACTCCTGCTTGTATATGGATAGTAATATTGTTACCAGCCACACTAACAGTCTCGCTACCAGCAGTAGCGCCACCTACGAAGGCTACATACACATCACCGATGATGTACTTGCGAGTCTGAAAATAGATATAGTTAATCTTACCAGACTTCCACTTAAGATCTTGAGCAAGCTTAGTAGTGATCTTAGGTAAGATCTGTCCACGCTTCTTAGCCTCAGGATGTGCAATATTAAGCACAATAGTAGTACCTGCTGACACTTCATCTATCACGCCACTGATAACCTTAACGAAGTCCTGCGGCCATGCTGTATCTTGATAGCCTAAGTAGAGTGATCCCTTCTGACCTAGTATATCCTCTAGGATAACACCAGGCGTGATGATCTCTGTGATTAGGCCATCAATATCATTAAGCGATAGCTGCATAGATTGCACTGAGCTTGAGCCATCCTGATCTTGGCTCATCTGCTGAGTGATAGTATTAGACGATCCACTTAAGGTAATAGCATCTAGCTGATTAACCCACGCTGACAAGCCACCTATAGTCCACTCGTCACCGATAACTAGTCCTTCATCACCAATACGCACGAACTTCTTAACAGTACCTACGCCTATGATGGTATCCCAGTTATCTAGCTTAAAGACTAGCTGTGGTCTCTGTGCAGTCTCCTTAGTTTTGCTCTCTGCTCTAAAGCTAAGGGTTACTGCCACAGTGCCTCCCGATCCATACACTCATATCTTTTTGATAGTTAACGATAGACTGATAGTCCTTAGCTGTTACACCTACGACCATGTGGCACGCTTCAAGTGGTAGTGTGCTATCTAGAGAGTACTTGCCACTAACTAACTTATATAGTTTACAAGCAGACTCTACATGGCACTCGCCATTTTCGCATACAGTTTGATCTATGATAGGGATATACAGATTAGGCTTAGGTGCCTCTATTGGTGATACTTTACAGGCCACCATTGAGAAGGTCAGTAATAGCATCATCACGCTTAGTCTTATCAACGCCATCCTTCTTAGCCTCCTCGTACTTGGTTAGGTTATCTTTGTCGATCTGCTCTTGCTTCTTGTGTCTATAGAAGTCTTCTAAAGACTCTACTACTGGCTTAACTAGATACTTGAATAGAGCATCCATTAATAACTTAAGCGCCCAGGCTTGTATGCCCAGGCACTTAGCAGCTACTTGAGTAGCGATAGTCTTGCCTAAATTACTTAGCCAAGTATTCATCAACCATCTTTTCTAGCTTCTCTACTAGCATATCGTCCACAGGAGTAGCAGTAGCTACAGCTTTATCGTGTAAGAACTTAATAAGCACTTCTTTAACAACGTGCTTAACTAAGCCTTTTTCGTCTACAGTAATAAAGCTCAATAGTGTTTTAATCTCTTCGTTCATTCGGTCTCCCTGTTGTTAGATTTAAGAATGGTCTTAATCTCTTTAATATCTAGCATAATCTGCATGATGTTAGCGTCAACACTATCTTGTCTAACCTCTACTCGCTCTAGCTGCTTAGCCGAAGCTGTAGCTGTATGGTTAACGTCACTAAGCCAAGCCACCGCACCTATGATAACTCCTACCATTGTTAGAGTTATGCCTGTCTCTGAGGTGATTAGCTTAGACATATTAACCTACTGAAGCGTTAGAAAAGAGTGTACCAGAGATATGGTATCCACCACTGTTAGAGTTAGTGAATACAATAGAGTCACCAGGACCGATAACGATACCTGTATAGATTCTCTCTGTAGCTCCTGGTGTGGCTGGGATGAAGTCTGCGCCACCGATAGTTACAGTGGTAGTACCTGCACCTGCGTAGTAATATATCTGCCCTTGGAAGTAATGATTAGCTGGCACAGTATATGTAAATGATGTACCAATAAAACCAAGCGACCCAGAAGCGCTAACAGCAGTATCAAAATTGATTAAGCTAACCTTTAGATAAGTACTCATCCTAAGCTCCTAAGTAAGCGTTAATCTGGCTTACCATCTCAGTCTGCTCTGCTTCGGTGTACCATGTCAAAAGGTGACTCGCATTGGCAAGGATCAGCGCCTTAAGAGTAGGGATGTTGCCACGCCATGCAGATCGCTCTAGTTTCTGAAGTACAGCGTCTTCATCCATCTGGTCTAAAGTCTGAGCGGTGAATACTCCTGCGATGTACTTGGCCTTATTAAGTTCGATAACTTGAGCTAGGAATGTAGCGCCGAAGTCTTGAGCAGAGAGCCTAGACTGTACTGCAACCTGCTTAGCTTGCTCTGCTTGATGTTGTGCAAGCAGTGCCTCATCGTGTACCCACTCTGATCCTGTATCTACTAGAGCTTGGTATGTTATATCTCCGACAACATTAACAGGCTTATAGCCTTCTACCTGTTCTTCTCTACAATAAAAGACACCGTCTATCTTTTTGCAATAAATCATATTAGATCACCTGATAAGTAAAGGTTAAGAATATAGATCCTGCCGTAGCACTTGGAGCTACGAAGGCAACTCGCATCGCTGAAGTACCCACATCACAGGTCATTCTAACGACAATGTAAGCATTAACTCCATTCTCGAATGTACCTGCTCCTGCGGCTTGTATATTAGATGTAAAGTTAACAGCAGCTACTGGCACTGTTATGTTAAAAGATACCGTTGCAGCGCCTGTAGGAGTAACATCAACCTTACCAGATACAGTAACGGTATTACCTACTCTTGAGTATTGCATTGCATATACAGTGTTAGCTGCCACTGCATTAACCGCAGTAAAGGTAGGAGTGTAAGTACCAGAGTAGAACGCAGGTGCAGCAGATCCAAACCCAGTAGCTCCAGTAGGGTTATGAGAGTTATATCCAAAAAGCACGCCGTTACGGTTCATCTCAAAGGTATTGTTAAATGATCCAGCATCGTTAGTCTGGTAAAATAACATCTTAGTAGGAGCATTACCTCCAGTTATAGCTGCTGTCTGCTGCGCTCTTATTAATGCCCCTGATACATAAGACGAAGCTCCATAGCCATTAAATCTAAAATCACCCAGGATCTTGTTAGCAGCAGTAGCAGTGGGAGAAGATACACTTCCTTCTGAAGATTGAAATATGAACTCTGCACCTTCTCCTGCTCCACCTTGGAAGATGGCCATAGCATCATTGGCATTGTTACAGTTAATCTCTAATACGTTAGTATTAGCTCTTCTAGTAACTCCGTTAATGATGAAATTACCGTTATCATAGTAGGCAACATTACTATTACCAGAGATGTTAAAATAGCTATCACCTAAAGTGTTAGCAGGAACGTGCTGAAGCACTAACGATCTAGCAGTGCCAGCAGGGCTCTTACTACTAAGCCAAACCTGAGAAGCATTACCATTAGTATTAGACTGAAGGTTAGCAGCAGCAGTAGCTCCTTGAGCTTGTACAGTGTAAGATCCTGTAGCTCCACCTACTCCTAGTCTTTTATTTGTTTTGTCATATATTAGTCCAGTATCGCCACCGAACACACCACCATCGTTAAATTGTACCTGAGTAGTAGATCCACCAGGAGAAGTGCTGCCACCACCTCCACCACCAGCAGTTACAAGCGCTGTGATAGTAGAGTACTTCTTAACACCACTAGCTGCGCTGTCTTCTATAAGTACAATATCAGCACCCACAGGAGTAGTCTTCTGTGTGAAGCTAGAGAAGTCGTTAGCTGATCGCTTAAGCTGAGCATCGTTAGTTACGTTACTTAACCCTACTGCTGAGTTATCAAGAGTCTGGAAAGTCTTATCACCACGCCAATACTGCGAAGTAGTGCCAGAGGTAATTGTAGGCTCTTTAGTAGCATCTGCTACAGTGATATTAGCAGTACCATCGAAACTAATGCCGTTAATAGTTCTAGCCGTAGTAAGCTTAGTGGCAGATAGAACATTCTTAGAAGCATCCGATGTGTTGTCTACATTACTTAATCCTACCTGTGTCTTAGTAGTAGCATGAGGATTAGACGTATCTGCTAAGTGATCCGTGATCTGCTTCTGTAACTTACCTAGTGCGCCTAGTACTGTATCGCTTGCTGTGATAGCAGCATTAGTAGCTAGGCTTAGACCTGTTAATACAGTAGCTAATACAGTAGAAGCGAAGTCACTAATAGTAGAAGCTAGTTGAGTGCCTGTGTGGTTAGCTCTCTGGATAGCATAAGCTTGAGCAGCAGCAGCACTACCAGCAGCATCTGCACCTACTTGTGTGTAAGTAGTAGCGTGAGGGTTAGAAGTGTTAGCCACATGGTTATCTAGAGTAGTGCCATCTACTGACACATCTCTACCATCTGTGAGTCCATCCTTAAGAAGCACTCCATCTACAGTAACACCAGCGTTAACAGTCTTCTCTGCTACCGTATCTGTAGCGATACCACCATTAAAGGTCTTTAATCCTGCGAAGGTCTGAGCGAGAGTATTAACTACACCTCTAACCAATGCAGTAGCGTCTACCACATCAGCAGTAATATCAAGTGTACCAAAATCAGCAGGACTAGACTCGATAGTAGGTATGTTAGCTAAGTGGAATACTTCACGATAGAACACGTTAATATTAGTAGATGATCCGAAGGAGTAAGCAGTCTCAGTACCAGCTTCGTTAGTATAGAAGCTTAATGTCCACACACCAGTAGAGTATGTGAGTCTACCATAGACTCTCTGTCCCTGAGCATCTTCGATATAAGTATTAGTTGTAGAGTCGTAGAGTGGAGTGTTGTTAAGAGCAGTAGTAGTGATAACACCAGCCTGGGCAGATGCTCCCCCACTTAGTTTACCTGTGAAGGATAGTGAGACATCTTTAGAAGTCCCCACGACACCAGCAACACTCACCATCTGCCAAGCTGCTTTAAACTGATTTACTCCAAGCAAGTTAGAGAAGTCAACCTTATCAGCATCTCCATTAACTCCTGTGTGAGCATGGCCACCAGTAGCTAAGAACTTATTAACTAATGCTTCGATCTTATCCTTAGCACTTGATGATGTAGATCCAACATAGCTATTAGCCCAGGTGATTAGAAGCGCATAGGCTTGATCTGTAGAGATACCTAACGCTGAGCATATAGAGTTAATGTTACGTTGAATATCGTGTACATGGCCACCAGAGCTAACCTGATCGCTTAGTAGATCTACTCTACCAATAGTATCAGAGTCTCCATTACGAGCTAAGAAAGCAGCGTTAAAGGTCTCTTGATTAGCTAACTGTCCATCTAATACGCCTGATGCCATTGTTACTCCTAAAGTCTAGTTTCTTAATCAACTACTACCCAGACTAATAGTCCTGTCTCATAGTAGTAGGGGAGTCCCCTATCGTAAAGCTCTATCATCTCAAAGCCCACCCCTGAGCTATCAGCCTGAGTAGTCTCAAGCATGATACTCTCAAACGTCAACCTATCACCACCATCATACATAGCTTCGATAGGGGACTTACTTGTCGCATATTCTAAGAAGGCTACAGCATCCTCTACACCGCTTGGGCTTGATGCGATAACACTACCAATAGGCTGTACGATGTTAGTAATATAAGTGATATTAAACTTAACCATTCTCTGCTCGCCGAAGCTCTGCACAGTAACAGACTTACCACTAGCTGACTTAGTGACAACACTAGAGACAAGCTTCTTAGTGTGGCTACTTGGTAGGTACGACTGTAGTAAGAACTGTGGAGAGTATTCGTACCCACTAGGTCCACTGGTTAGCGAGTTAAAGGGACCGTAGTCGTTAAGGCCAAGCCCTAGTAAGTTCATCACAGAGTTAGCCACATTCGGTCCAGTAGATCCAAGGATGCTGCTAGCTACGTTAACAGTTATAGTTATAGTTCTATTAGTTCGATTAAAGGTGAATGACCATGTGTTAGTAGCCACTGCATTAACCGCAGTAGATACCACGCTACAGAATTTGGTAGGAGTGTAGGAGCCTTCTGGGATCTCTACCGATATAACCCCTGTGCCTTCGTTAATATCTAGATACTTATTAGTAAGCGTTATCGTGTGGCCGTAGTAGAATACTGATCGTGTTTTAAGAGCCATTAGTTACCTCATGTAGTAGCGAACTTAACGCCTGATGATAGGGTAGTCTCACGGATCACATCAGCTATGTATAGACCAGTCTGCCTGTTATCCATCACGTTACCTTGTACAGTTATGTTAATACCAGGAGCTTGAGCGTTCTTCTGAATATCCTTAACCGAGATAGTAGCCTCTGTAGCTCCACCACCAGTAGCAGCAACACCACCACCTGTGGCAGTAGATGCAGCAGCACCACTACCCTTAGACTTACCAAGTGCCTTAAGCGCTCCACCTAGAGATATCAATGCTAGACCTGCTGCGATAGCTGGACCACCTTGAAGACTAAGGAGTGAATTCTTAAGAGCCTCTAATGCTAATCCGTTAGCAAGCACTAAAGTACCTACTTCAATAGCCCAGTCTCCTAGAATACCTAATATTCCACTGGCCCAGTCCTTCCATGCTGTCTGACCATTAACTAACGTAGCTCCTAAAGCTTGGAATGTAGTAGATATTCCAGACACTACAGCATTACTATATGACTGCTGAAACTTTTTAGATTGATCTAGCTGCTTCTGCTGAGACTCTGCTTGTATCTTCTCTAAATTAGATAAGTGTTTAACCGTTTCTGCTTCGATAGACTTATTAATCTCAGCCTGGTTAGTAATACCATTAGCTCTATTCTGCTCTCGTATAGCAGCTACAGAAGCGTTAAAGTCTTGAGTGGCTTTAATAACCTTAGCATCGGTTAAAGCCTGTAGACTCTCTCTAGTATTGTTACGATCATACTCAATCTGTGCAGCAGTTAGAGCAGCATCAGCGCTGATCTGGTTTCGCTTCTGCTCTTGTTGTCTTAAGAACTGAAGCTGAGCCTCAGTTAGCGAAGGCTTTAATACTTCCGGTTGCTGTACGATCTCTCTGTTTAAGCCAATGCCACCGACTACTCTTTTAAGGTCTTCGATTTTAAGCTTAAGATCATCAACTTCTTTAGTTCTAAGATTGATCTCTGGACCAGAAAATATACCTTCGTTATCTTGTGCTTCTTTAAGCTTAGCCTGTGCTTCTGCTAGATCATTAATAGCTAACTTTAATTTAATAACAGGCTCATCTAAGGCACGTTGTAAGAATGTATTACTATCATCAGCAGCTTGCTTAAATATCTTACCAAGAGTGCCACTTGCCGATTGCTTGTTAGCTTCATCAAATACGTTATTAAGAGTAGCTTTAACTCTAGCTAGTGACTCAGTAAAGCCACCAGCATCAGCAGATACATTCTGAAACTTCTTAGACATAACTTCTGTGATAGCGTTAAGTCTAGCAGTCTGCAGCTCTGTTTCTGTTAAAGTACCAACACTCTTTCCTAACTTACGAGCGTAGTCATCAAGCACCTTGTTAGTATCTATAACGATACCGATGCCTCTTAATCTCTTAACATTACCAGTATCAATGGCATCTTCTACGTTCTTAAATACATCAAGAGTATTCCTACCATATAGATTAGCTGCCTTACGAGATAGCTCTAAGATCTGTGGTAGCTTAGCGGCGCTATGTCCAAGTTCTACCATAGCTTCATTGGCTAGACTTAGTAGATCTGTATCATCTATCAGTCCTGCACTTGCTTCGACTAAGCCTTGTTGTAAGTTAGATCCTACAATGCCAGCATTTTTAGATAGAGTCTGAAACTGTCTATCTATTTTCTGTAGGCGCTCTCCTTCAAGTACGTTAAAGAAGTTCTCAGCAGCAAACTTAGCCGCCTCAAGCCCTCCGATAACAATACCAAGACCACCAAGAATACCTTTAACATCGAATGATTTAAGGATACCACCGAAGCCTGATCCACCACCACCAGCACCACCACCGCTAGAGATACCACTGCTGATACTCTCGCCAATAGACTTACCCGCCTCTTGGCCACGCTTCTCTATCTGACTAAAGGTCTGATCAACACTCTTGCCATCTAATGATGTACCGATGATTAAGTTACTATCAGCCAAGAGACGCTCCTTGTGCCTTAAGCATATCTACCGTGATATGCCGCTTCTCTTCAAAGATACTAGGGTAAGCCTTGCGACGCAAGTCTCTATCTAATTCTCTACGATCCTTATCCTTGATGTGAGGAGTAGCTGCCACTGTAATATCCATGAGCATCTGCTGAGCCTCTATCATAGTGATAGCCTCCCAGTACTCGCTTGCTACATCAGCGTCTAGCTTCTCTAGATCTTCGTGAGTCCATCCATAGAAGTAGCATAGCTTGGCGTTACGATATCCTTCTTTACTTAGCTTTTTTTTTGACCATTAAGGTAAGACAGGATCTCTTCAAACTGCTCCTGAGTAAGCTCCTTGGCGATAGCCTCTGGCATACCTAAAGACTTAAACCAGTCTATTAGCTTCACGACTGTATCACCTTCATCTGACTTAGTAGATTTAAGGATCTCATCAATCTCTAGCAATCCAGCCTTACGAAGTGTAAAGAGAGTACCATCAATATCGAACTCGATACCTTTTTTAGAGGATAACTGTATAGCCATGTTCTACTCCTGTTAAGTGCCACCTAGCCTAACGTACTAGATGGCACTGTCAAGACTAGACTAATGTCGTAGGCTTGTTGCCGATCATGAAGAACTGACCTAGACCATTGATGGCCTTAGTCTCGTCTGGGTATAGCTTAAAGGTGATAGGGAATTCTGCGATCTTCTCACCAGAGAATGAGAACTTATCGAGATCTGCCTTAGCCTTCCAGACGTGCCAAGTCTCAGATGCAGTAGATAGATCTGGGTTAACTGGCACTAGCTTAACGTATGATGTAGCTACTTGCTCACCAAGGTTATTAAGTCCGTAACCAATAGACTCCTCACCATCAGCACCTACGGGAGTGAATGAGTACTGCCCTGCCATAGCAAAGGCACGCTTCATTGAGTCCTTGTCAGTCTCTTGGAATGTCATAGTCAATTCAGGAGAAGCATAACCAGTGATAAGCTCAGCCTTAGGAGTAGTGCCTGTAGCATGGCAAGTAACTTCCTGGACCTGTGGCTTAAAGCCACTCATCTCGATGTCACCTTTAATACATCCAGCGTTAACTTCTACAGCGCCTAAAGTAGATACTACGAAGTCAAAACCAGTCTTAGCAGCAGAGTTAGGATCACGAGCAGGTTGTGCGTATCCATAAGCTGTGTGAGTTAAAGTAACCTGTGCACCACTTGCTACAGCATCGAAGCCAGACACAGCAGTCAAGATAGCAGCTAGAGCAGCAGCTACAGTAGTAGCACTGTCATTAGATGCAATTGTAATCTCGTGTGCGGTCCATCCTCCTGCAGGAGCTGGATTGACGGATGCACCAGTATTGAACCAGCAAAAGTGCTTAGCTCCTGCTGCATCATGGAATAGGAAGTACTTACCACCTAGTGAGCCAGCAACATCAGCCTTACAGCTAATTTTTTGAACTTGGTAAGTGTTCTCTCCCAAGTAGACGTACATCGGACGGATCTTAATGTTTTCAATAGCCATACGGCCTCCTTTTATAAATCAATACCTAAAACGGTTACACAGTTAAAGCCTAGAGATACCTGTACGATGTTATCGTTATCAGCACCTAGTGGCTCAACTATCATATTATTAAACTCTATATTTTTAATATCAACACTAAAGCGATTTACAGCTAGTAAGCAGTCCTTAATCAAGTCTCGAGATAGCGCTATAGCTCCATCACGAGCAGATGCAGTATCTCGATAACCCTTAAGCCATATCAAGATAGTAATAGGTGAAGACATAACTATAACGTGCTGATTAAGTGGCTCACGAGTGGTCACATCTCCAAGCCTAATATGGTAGCTGTTATCTAAGATAGTCGATGGGATCTCTGTACCGAAGGCATCGTTAAACTTGGTAAGTCCTGCGGCATCACATCTAGACTCGAAGTAAGGGATAAGTGCAGTTAGGCTCATCTCACCATCACCGAAGATCTGAAGCTGTACACTTCGTTAACATCTGTAACAGCATCCTTATTAGCATCTACACGAAGCACGTTAAAGCAGTACTCCTTAGCTTCCTTAGCCTTAGACTCGTAGTACTTAGCCTTAGCTTCAAATACATCATCAACCTGGTTAGAGATGCCCTTAAAGATTAACGATAGAACTAAGTAGACGCTCCATTCTTTAACCTCATCCTTGTCTAAGATCTGAGACTTAAGTAATGGCGTTCCATCCATGTTATAGATGCGAGACTTATTAAGCTCGAATATGATCTTATCTTGAGCTTTACGATGCACATAACTCCACGTTGAACGACCAGTAGGTAGCCACTTAGTTATATCAGGCTCTAATGCGAATAGGTCGGCATCAGTAGAGTAGAGCATATCAGTCTCAGGTGTAACGATCTCGATAGTCTTAGATGGAGTAACCTGTACACCATTGAACTTAATGTTAATATCTACGCTCTGTGCAATAGTGTATTGCCAGTCTAATACCCATCCAGACTGCTTAGCTGGATTAGCTATGGCAATCCAGTCGCCACCATCAGGCTGCACTTCTACTAATGTAATGGGATCGTTGTCTACAGTGACTAGAGTTTTAGAGAAGTCTAGTCTCACCTTCTCATTAGTCTGATACTTAGAGTCTAGATCCATGTTAACGAATATCATTAGTCTCTCCTAATCTCTAAGACTACATCGAACGATCCGCACTCATAGTACATAGGTGGCGTTAACTGTCCTTCGTTCTTAATCATAGCTAGTAAGCCATGTAGCCTAGACTCATAGTCTGGTATTCTCTTTAGAGCGTCAAGTACAAGCTCTACACAGCTAAACTCAGAAGCATCTTTGAGATTAAATCTATAGTCGTACTTATGGCCAATATCGTTAAGCGCCTCTCCTATTACTAAGGTCCAGTCTATGCCGTCTGGCATCTTTGGCCTAAGAATAGCGCATGCTTCACAGTCAAATATCTTAGAGAACTTAGAGTCTACAACTCCGATACCTATAGCCTCTACGAAGTCATCATCTGAGTCTGATACTGTGATTAAAACATGAGACCACTTAGTAAATCTACCAGTTAGCAAGTAGTGCCCTGCTGCGATGAAGTAGCTAGATAGATGAGATGATCTCCATGTTAGAACTATATCACCACGCTTAAGTACTTGCTTGATCTTGTCGTGATCTTCAATCATTAACCCATACTGTCTACCAGTAAAGGCTCTATAGAGCCAAGGCCATCTAATCTTACCAATGATCTTGGCGAGTAGTTCTATCACACTAGCACCTTATGTAGTCTGTAGTTAACTGCTACAGGCACATTAGTCATACCGATAGAGTTATAGATAAGTCTTAGAGTTAGACCTGCTGGGATCTTGGCAGGATACTTAGCCTCTTCGTTTAGTTTTATATCTTCGTCTGAAGGTAAGTAGATAGAAGTGCCAAACTGAGCTACCACAGTGCTACCCATTAATACCTGTAGATCTACGTTATCACCAAATACTGATCCTTGAGCTATAACCTGTAGACCTGTTAGAAGCACATCATCTGTTAGAGTCAGATCTAAGTTAGTGGAAGCACCAGCAGTGGCCACAGTCTCAACACCCTTATTAGCAGAAGATACCTTGTTCTTATCAAAATCATTAACACTGATAGGATTAAAATTAGAGTTTTGCATATTACTCCTCTGTCCAGAATACTGTGCAGAAGATAGCTGCACCAGCCGATGTTACACCGTTTAGGTTAACCGCTAATCCCTCTGCCGTGCCTCTTAAAACTACTGGCTGACCTAGAATATCAGTAAAGTTCACATCTAATTTTCCACCGCCGAGAGCCGTAGTGCTAATGTTTACTTTCTCGGCATATACCGTACCAACTGCTGCACCCACTGTAGGGTTAGCGGTATAGGATACTATGGAAGCCGTAGCTGCTGCACTTGTTGAGTCGTTAGGTACTTTAGTTAATGCTGTAGACGTACCTGTATTAGCAGTAGATCGCTTAATTAAAAGTACGTCACGAACTGCTGCTGTAGTTTGTGTTGCAGTTAGAATAATCCTTTGTACCTTAATAGTCTTAGTGGAAGATCCTGCAATATACACAATATCTGTAGCATTGTTTGCAGGGACTAAACCAGCTCCAGTACCTAATGCTGTAGCAGAGTAAGTAGCCTTAGGTGTCTCTAGCACGTTAACTGGCAAGCCGAGCGAGTAGCTTGTAGCTATACCATTGATCTCGTTAATAGCTACTGGACCATTATTAAGAACTGTAGCTGGAGCGATAGTACCGTATGCTGTATCTAACTGGAATGTAGTTGTAGTGCTTGCTCCAGTGTTTTGCACTGAAACTTTAATAAAGTTACCATTGATAACACCGGATCTAGCGAATGGAGTATTGGCAGCAACCGTGAAGGTAGACTGCTGCGCTAACTTAGCTCCAGCAGCATCAATATATTGGAAGATATTGAGAGTCATTGGTTGATCTGACACTAGCAAAATAGAGTAATTTTGTTGGTTAAAAGCGTTCTCTACCGTACCTGTGAAGGTAGCTCCAGCAGCTAACTGAGTAGTAGATGAGTTATTACTAGCAGCAATGAAGTCAGTTGCTGACTGCGCTACAGTTAATGCGTTCTTAGATCCTGTATATAGTAGACCTGCTAATCCGTTACCAGATGAGTCTTGTAGTCTGGTATACCATAAGCCAAGCTGAGCAGAGAAGACCGTCTGCTGCGCTAGAGATGCATCTAAGTCTATCTGCACAGTACCAGATGTATATGCAGTGGCTTTAACTCTAGTGTTAAGATAACCACCGCCAGTGATAAGGAATGTACCATTAGACGTAGTATTAAAAGTAGCCTGATAAGGTAGCGTGCTAGTTACCTGATAAGCAGGTACAGCTACCCAAGTACCACCTGGATTTTGAGATTCAAAAACCAATGTGCCTACCCAAGTACCTGAGACAGTAATAGCAGTGGTATAAGCTCCCTGCGCACCAACTTGAACTGTACCGTTAAGAGCAGTGATAGTTCCTGTAGCTGTATAGTCTGTAATTGCTGATGCAGTGTTAGATGCAATTGACGATAGAATAGCTTGCTCTGCTGCTGTGAGAGTAGAAGGAAGCGGATTAGATGTAGAGACATCACCTGTAGATATCCCATCAGATCCGGTAACGATTTTAACCCTCTGGTGAAGCGCACCGCTAATATCATCAGCAGCTATTGTAGCTCCTGCTCCTGGTGTTACGTTAATGTTATCCATACATCACCTCTCACTTTAAAGTAGTTCTTACTATAGCACCTGAAACAGTTTTAAAACTCAACGAGTAACTAATATTATTATTAGTAAGTGCTAGTAGTAAACCAATAGGAGATCCTGCACCTGTCTTTAATACCCAAGTATCACCTGCGCTGGGAGATGAAGGATCTGTCGTATATTCATTAATAGTAGCTACGCCGCTGCTGATAGAGTCACCAGCGGGTAGCTGACTGATCTTGCCATTATTAAGAACTAATGGCTTGTGTAACATTAAGCTAATACCACTACATCTTCGATATCTGTATTAATACCAGTAGTGCTGATAGCAATACCAACATATTGAGATATTGATGCGCCACCTGCGAATGTAGGAGCAGTAGCAGTAGCTCCACCAGCAGTACCCAAGTAATATCTTGCACCAGGAGTTAAGCCAGATAGTGCGGCGTTCTCCCCCTCGAAGTACACAGTCGCGTTAGCTCCTGATAATACAGCATCCTTTAGGAAGCCGTGAGCTTGTCTTCCGTTAGAGTTATCAGCAAGTCTAGCCTTAGCTACTCCTGTATCATTCCAGATATTAACATACTTACCTGCTCCGATATTCTCAGAAGCAAGAAGCACTTTAAGGTCTGGCCCCACTCCGGTAGGAAGGACACTGAGATCAATCTTACCATTGCTATCAAGTGCCACTACTTCTCCAGCATCTCCAGATCCGGTAGATACTACTGTAGCTTCTACTTGAGTAAGAACTCCATTAATTAACTGAATTGGTTTTTGAGCCATACATACTCCTAAAGTTTAATGCTAGGCTCTATGGCCACAGCAATACTATTGTTAGTTAAAATTTTACCTAAGACAACGTGATAGTTATCGCTAGGCACTGTAGTTGTAACAGATCCGTTACTAGATAAGTACACTTCA
>Ga0213917_1000060_pt1 | contig 34701 bp, 51 predicted proteins | sample McNCre117MG_FD_161051 | JGI IMG/M metagenome (GOLD analysis project Ga0213917, IMG submission 161051) | Freshwater microbial communities from McNutts Creek, Athens, Georgia, United States - 1-17 MG | ecosystem: Environmental > Aquatic > Freshwater > Creek | place: USA: Georgia | collected... | reverse complement strand
TATGGCGCATCCAAAAAGGATGCAATCTTTAACCTGACACATTAATTATCATGAACACACTCAAACAAGAAGCCATTAACGATTTGCTTGAAATCTCAAAAAGTTATGATACAGAGATCGCTCACCATGAAGCAGATTCTGTTCTTTGCGATCTTCTCACAGAACTTGGGTATGCAGAAGTCGTCGCTGCATACCATAATGTTGATAAATGGTACGCGTAAGGAATTATCATGAGATTTGATACTGAACAAGAAGCAATTGACTACGTTGAAGAAAATGGAGTCGATAGCTTCGATGGAATGAACTGCAATGATTACCTTGGCTTTGGTGATGAAGAATGCGAAGGTTGGGACGGAGAGTCTCGCCGTTGCTATTGCGGTAATCGTCGGGTTGAATTGCTAACATCACAAGATTCTGATGGCAAATGGACAGCCTACGGGAGCGCGTATTAACATGAACAAACTTCACCAATCAAGGTATAATGCTGCGATTCGACTGTTTGAGAAATTTCAGGCAAAAGCAGATTACCTCAAGGGAACTGTGTTCTACGATGGGGAACCTATAGAGCGCGAAGGCAAATTCTTCACCATCAATGAATATGGGGAAATTATTGTGGGTAATACGACTTGGTTCAGTCCAGACCCAAACCTTGATGAAGGGTTGTACGAAACCAGAGCAGAGTACAAAGCCAAGTTCAAAGAATCATTTTCAATCTGGAAGAAAATCCTATGACGCTACTTGAACAGATCAACGAATACGAGCGTGAAATTTTCATGCGGGAATCGGCAATAGACACCCTCAAGAAAGAACTGAAGAAACTTGAGGATTCCCGAGCCTATTGCGATCATATCTGGGGCGCGACGAACCCTTACTATGCGCATGAGGGTTCATTGTGCACCCTATGTGGAATCAATGATATATTTGCTCCAACTCACAAACGTATGGTAGAATCAAAATGAACGACCGCGATGAAAAGAACCTTGATTTTCTTATGACTGCGTCAAAGGAAACTATTGCTGACTGGTACAAGAATACCTCGATTGAGGATATTGAGTACGCCGATAATTTGCTGAAAACGTACGATAGTATCCTGCGAATTCGGGCGGCCGAGCTTGCATTCGAAGATACTCTATCATCTTCAGAATCGTTTCCCTCTGTTATTGAACTCTTGAAAGGTTTGAAATGAACTTAGCTCTGTTTGTGTATCTGGCCGACGTTTTACCAAGTTTCGGTGCTTTATTATTTGTTGCGTCGTTAGTTTCGTTGTCTGTGTCTATTTTCTGGTGGATCGGTATGGCACAGGGAGACGCGGTTTGGAATAAGAAGTTATATTGGCTAATTTCGGTTAGTATCGTTTCTGCGTTTGTTGCGACGTTTATCCCATCTGAAAAGGCAATCTACAAAATGGCGGCAGCCTATGGAATTCAGACTGTTTACGAATCTGAGGATGCGCGGCGCGTTGGGAACAAATTACTACTGACAATTGAAACAAAACTTGACGAAATTTCAACCAAGGAAAAGAAATGAAATTCACCGAACTGGCTAAACTTGTTGGCGACTATAATGATATGTTGTATAACGATTATGACGCGAGCGTTAGATACGGCTGCGACTGCGGTTGTGGCGGAGACAGTTACACATCAGAAGGATGGGATGCGATGTTGACTGAGCGCGGGGAAGCGATTCAGGCGGCGATTGATGTCTGTAATTCCCTTGGTATTGAATACGATGGAGTTGAACCGTGAAATTCTACAAAGAAGTCCGGGTTATCTATGATGCTCATCGACAACGCTGTGGTGGAAAAGTTCGGTACAACGCAGAATTCTGATCAATCAACCGAAGATGAAGGAAACTAAAATGGCAATCACGAAACGAGCACAAACATCATGATAATTTACCTATTGTTTTACGATGACGAAGAAGGCGGTAGTCGAGAGAATTGGAACACCTTTTATACACCCGTAGAAGCATTCGATTTACTAGAGAAACGAAATGCTCGAATTGCAGAACTAGAATCACTCGATCCTGGTTTGGCGTTCCATACCGTCGATCTTGTTCTCAATAAGACATGAGAAATGGATGTATGTGATGATTCAGACGAAGAAACTCCCGTGACAAACGGCACACCAGAGGTTTATAATTATGGATGAAGTTCGAGTCAAACTGACAATTTCCCTCAGACAGGACGGTTCTATTGAGGTTGAGCAGTTCGTTGATGATGGGGTTGTGGCAGGTACAGTTCTGAAACTGGGGATGCTTGAGGCAGCAAAGCAGGCGTTCATTCAAGATTACGAGGCAGCATGAATATCCATCAAATGCAACAAAGCGGAGTTATCTCAATTGGAGAATTCGGGGAACAGTTCCTCAACGACCCAACTTATGAGAATCCCTCGATTCTTAGCAAGCCAATCCCAAAGACTTCAGCCGAGGCTGAGGTGAAATATTTGACCGAATTGTTAGCTCTGAAGACCGCGCTAATTGGAAAGTTAATGGAGCAGAACAAAGCCCTCCGCGACGGGGTTCATGATCAGATCGGTTGGGTAATGACAACCCCTGGTATGCAGCCTGTGTTTGCATCCCGCCTTGACCCTGCCCTGCAACAGCTTGAACTGGGCGGTGAGAAGATGTGGAAGCCCGTTTATCTCTGATTTACTTTTATTGAATTTCAGTTATAATTGCCTCATGATAGTTACTCTGATCATCGCCACAACCCTGTCAACATCAATGCTTGGACAGAAAACGACTCGAGTCAATCAGACGACTTATTCGCAGGAATATGGGTTGAGTTGTAGTTCAGACGCAGGGAAGCTTGAGATCAAGCGGTTGATTGCAGAGGTTGAAGGCGTCAGAGTTGCCAAGGTAATTTCAATGAAATGTGAAGAATGAAAACTTTTGTGACAGCTGACATTCACTTCAATCACGTCAGCTGTATAAAGTACTGCCCTGACCGTTGGATTGACAATCGAGGGTTCCCAGAACCTGACTCGATTGATGTTCAGACTATGAATGAGAAGATAATTGAGAACTGGAACAAGGTCGTTGGAGTCTTTGACCGGGTGTACATTCTAGGCGATGTGGCAATGGGAAAGATCGCTGAGGCGCCAAAATGCGTTAGTCGGCTGAACGGCATCAAGCATCTGATTCTTGGTAATCATGATAAGACTATTGTGAAGCTGCCCGAGTTCTCCGACCTGTTTGCATCCTCGCAGGACTACCTTGAGTTCACTTACCGGAAAGAAGGTATCAAGCAACCGATTGTGATGAGTCACTTTCCATTTCATTCATGGAACGGGCAACATCATGGGACGATTATGCTCCATGGACACCTACATTCGCCTCCAGATAAACTGATGATTGATCCAGAGCGCCGCCGCATGGACGTTGGACTGGATGGGCATAATCTGACTCCATGGAACCTTGATGAGGTCGTCGAAATGATGCGAAAGATTCCAGTTTCAAAGAATCATCATGACCGTTGATTTACATTTATTGTTTGATCAGCTATAATAACCCTATGAAAACTGCAATAAACCTCATAATTCAAGTCCTGTTTGCAATCGTCGTATCTGGCGTTGCAACCGTAGTCTGGAATCAAATCCTGATTCCAATCACTTACTTTGAGCCAATCGAATTCTACCAGATGCTGATTCTCATTTTGACTTTACGCACCACCCTTTCAGAAATCCGACTAACCTGGAGATAATCATGGAGAACCGTATGAACGAAACTCAAATTTGGCAGCACATTGTTGATTCTTTGTTGGAGACGAATATCTCCTGGAGCGAAGAATGAAAGAAACGACCTTTGGCGGCACTCCTGCGGCTAAGTACCTTGCGCAGTATCTTTCAGAGTATCAGAATGCAGCTTTGGTTCGGTCTGTTGGAAAGCGAATCACTGCAACTGCAACCCAGGTCCGCGAGCTTGTTACCGCCTATCAGTGCGAGTACCTTAGTGCGAAAACTGTGGCCAATAGCCTCCGGCTGATGCGCGAGGACATTTCGTTTGGTGATAGCTGTGGCGAGGAACTGGTTGATCAGTTGACCCGTAATGTGCAAATCGGACACATCAAGCGGGGTATGCGTATTTGCCAGTTTGCTCGAAAATTTGAGCGCGTTATGGTTGACCCTGAAAACCGCGCTCGCGAAGTTCGCCGAACTGATCAGTCTGGTTACGAGGTATCAGAGTACCTTATTACTGATCGACAGTCTGGAAAAGAACTTGTTGCGGGTCGATCGTTCTATTCAGTTGATGAGGACGTTGAGACTGCTCGCGTTACCTCAATCGCCGAATCAGATTCTATCCCAGAGGTGACTGCCGCGATTCTTCAGGATCGGTCTGACCGCCGCCTCAAACGTCTTAACAAACATCAGGAGTAATTATGGCATATGTGAAAGTTGAGTTGGACGAGTTTTCTGATGCAGATATCCGCGAAGAGTACGAGTATCGTGACCTTGGCAAAACGACGTCAGAACCGCTTTCCTCAGTTCTTTCTGCGATCAAGCGCCGTCAAGAACTCGCATTGGACCTGACTGATGAAATCAAAGAACTATTGGAAACGCTGAAAACGACTGACTTATGATCAAACTTGCTATTTTGTCTCTGGTTTTTGTTTGTGGGGGATTGTACTCGGCTGATGCGCCGATTGCAACCTTCACTGCAAAAGAACTTACCTGCCTGGCTCAGAATATCCATTTTGAGGCTCGCGGGGAGCAGAAACTTGGCAAAATAGCGGTTGCTCATGTGACAATCAACCGGACAAAGAGTCGTCGGTTTCCTTCAGGTATCTGTTCGGTTGTGATGCAGCCTGGACAGTTTAGCTGGATCAAACAGATTCCCAACTTTAACAAAGTGCGGATACCTGAGGCGACCTTTCAGATTGCGTTGGATGTGTTAACAAATAAATACAAAGACCCAACGAGGGGCGCGTTATTCTTTCATAACGCTGACGTTGAGGCATTCAATCGAACCGTATCGGCCTCGATTGGTAATCATGTATTTTATCGTTAGGAATCAAATGGCAAAGCGAAATCCAGCCCCAGAAGAAATCGTTCCTGAGAAGTCCCCTGGACTTTTCTTGTTTTTCGGCGATGTGACAACCGAGCTCGTCCAGGAGGCGTCAACCTGGATTCTGGCTGAAAACTTGAGCGATAATCCCCCAGATATTCTGACAATGATGGTCAATAGTCCAGGGGGCGAACTGTCGTCTGCCTTTGCGTTGATTGAGATCATGAATGGAAGTCGTATTCCAGTGCGCACTATTGCGTTGGGTGAGGCCATCTCAGCAGGTCTGTTGATCTCGATGAGCGGCAAACCGGGTATGCGTATTGTGACGCCAACCTGCTCAATCATGTCGCATCACTTTAGTACCGGGGCAGGCGGCTCGTACCATGAACTGATGAATGTCCAGAAGGAGTTTCAGTTTACCGATGAGCGTATCCTTCAGCAGTATATCCGTTGCACAGGTATGTCTGAAGCTGAGGTGCGGGAGAAGTTGATCCCAAATCGGGACGTTTGGATGAGCCCGGCTGAGGCGGTAGCATTCAATTTGTTTGATGAAATTCGGGGCATCGGTGTTTAAGGTTGCCATCATCGGGTCAAGGTCGTTTGAAGACTACGAGCTCCTCAAAGAGGTGGTTGGTACGTTCGGATACGACTTCTCAATTGTGTCTGGAGGCGCAGCCGGAGCCGATCGGCTGGCTGAACGGTACGCGACCGAGTTTGGTAAGGCGATAACTGTGTTTAAACCTGACTGGAATCGCTATGGGCGCGGGGCAGGTATGGTTCGTAACAAACAGATTATTGCAGAGGCTGATGTGGTATTTGCCTTTTGGGACGGTTCCTCAAAAGGCACAAAGAACTCGATTGAGCTTGCCAAGAAGGCTGATAAGCCAGTCCGGGTTGTGACTTATAAATAGTTGATGAAATCATTTGCCGATTACGTCAAGGAATCAATCAACTACTCGACTCAGCGTCCAGGATACATCAAGATTTCCCTTGATTTGTCTGGCGCTTCAGACGAGCAGCGGATAATCCTACCCCCAATCAAGAAGGTCAAGGCGAGAACCTCAAAAGAGAAGACCCTTGGCAACCCGGTGTACTATGCATACACCTATCAGACTGCTGAAAAGATAACCGATCTGCTCAAGTCGATCAAGGGCTCAGGTTCGCATAAGGTTGATAAAATCGAGCTTGATCGGATGATCGATAAGACTGCATTATCAATGACCAAGTCGATGCCTAAGTTTGATTGTATTGTTTGTCCAAAGAGCTCGTCTGATGCAGTTCGACTTTTTGCGATGAAGGTTGGCAAATACTCGGCCACTGAGGTGATCTACGATACGTTTGACAAATCAAAGATCGTTCTCCCAAAAGACCGGAAAGAAGCAATCCAGTACGTTATCAACAACTTCATTGACATGAAGCGGTTTAACCTGGACTATACTCAGCCTGATCCTGATGAGCGAGCAAAGGTTCTGAATAGTCTAGCCTCGGGGATAGTCCGCAGCCTTAACTCAAGCGGTAAGGTTGAACTGAAGAAATTATACAAGCCTGTGGCCAAGTTTGCCAGCAACTTTATGCGCCGGGAAGTCCACCTTGAATACCAGTTGTTTGATAAGAAAGTTCTAGTCGTCGATGATTCATTCAGCTCTGGCGGCACTATGATGGATATGTTTCGGATTGTGATGGACGAGTGTGGTGCCAGTGAGGTTGCTGGCTGTGTGATGTTTATGCAGTCGTCCAAATGAGCGATCAGCTCAAAATCAACTTTGGTCATATCACAGAGGTATGTGTTAGCGCGTTCTTTGCTGAGATATTTGCCAATATGGATTTTGGGAAGCGGAAGTTCCTCCCTGGGTTCAATATCAAGGCCGCTGAGGAAACGATCTTTCGCGGGTTGATGCAGAACAAGTACAAGTTTGGTACTCATGTGATCATGCGAAAGGAACAGATTGGTCTTGACCGTCTGACCATTCGGCTTTTTATGAAGTCAACTGTGATCGCAACACAGTTTATTGATGAGTTCAAGTCCCACACAATCCATCATGATACGGTACGGGTTATTCTGGGAGTACTGTGTCAGAGTAGTATCACCAACAGTTGGTTTCTGAGTCGGTCTGCTCCGTTCAGGGAAATCCACAAGGTGGTGGACGTTATTATTGATGCTCTGAAGAACCCAGTTGCCGAGGTTATTTCAATCAGTATCGAGAACGATGGGATTGGGTCTGCCACAAACAAGGACGCAACCACCCGCGACGGTAAGAAGAAGTTGGATGAGCCGATCAAGCCTAAAATTACAGATACGTTCAAGATGGTGGTGAAGTCTGATGCCAAGATTTCCTACAAGGTAACGGCCATCAAGGGACGTCAAATAAACCAGCAGGGAGCGGTTGCCTTCTCGATCAAGGGTAACTCCAACACAGTCGAGAGTACCGGGGCAAGCTCACTCATTTCGATGGTGTATAAGGTAACCACAGACCGTGACCTGAAGGACTATTGCGTTAACGTATTTCCAATGTCATTTGGGTTGACCAATAAGGTTGCGAGGATCGCGTTCCTTGAGGAATTCTTTGAGTTTGTTCGAAGGGGTCGCGAATATGAGGCGTCGCCTAAATTGATGTTGGCGCTAATGGACGCGGTTATCAAGGGAAGCGAGACCAATACGTTCTTTAAGGTTGATACCAAGGCCAAATCGGTAGGCGTAAGGACTATCGACAAAGAGTCGTTGAACTTTCTAAAGAATAACATGCGTCGCGCCTTTATTGATACCGGGACAAGCGCGATCAATTTCAATCTTGAGGATGAGTCAGGTGAGAGAAAGAACCTGTTTACGATAACGATCAATTCAGCGAAAACTGGGGTAAATATCTCGATTCCAAAGTGGTTTTTAACAAAGTGAGACCTTCATTATGATTTTTTGTAAGCACTGCCAATCAACCAATGTGAAGAAGCATGGGCAATTCACAGTCCAGTCAGGGGCAGTCAAGCCCCGGTATCGTTGCTATTCGTGCATGCGGTCGTTCTCAGACTCAGCTCGGCCTGTCGAGAATATCGTTCAGGATGAGACAGTTTACAAAGGCGATAACGAGCTGAAGCAACAAATTCTGGCTGCTCGTCGGGTCGTTATTACCTCGGTGATGAACGGGGTCTCGGCCGAGAGCAAGTTCTTTGAAACACTGAAACTTTACGCAGAGTATCATGATTGTCCGATTTTGGCAATCCCAACTATCCATAGGGTAATCGGTGAGGATTTGGTTGAGGGGTATGACGAGTCGATTGAGCAGTATATCCTCAAGGAAAACGTACATTTTGAAGACTATAAACTGAAGATCCTTGGGGCGCTGAAGATTTCAGCCTCGATTGAGAACCCGCTGGCGGGGCTTGATCCAATCTCCAAGGGGGCTAGCGTTATTGTTGGACATCCACAGGTACAGCTGAAAACGCTCTCGCGGGTGCATGAGAAGTATCCGGCGATTGTGACGACGACTGGATGCGTTTCCCAGAAGAATTACTCAAAGTCCAAGACAGGTACCAAGGCTGACTTCAATCACTCTTACTCAGCCGTTGTGGTCGAGTTTGATGACGGGTTCGTCCATATCCGTCACCTGAACTATAGCGCGGCAACCAATTCAATGTCTGACCTGGACTTGACATTCACCAACGGCGCAGTTATCAAGCGGTCGATTGAGGCGCTGGTGACAGGTGATGAGCATGTGATGTTTGGCGATCAAACAGTTTCTGACGCTACGTATTACGCTGAAGATTCGATGGTCAACGCACTCAAGCCTGATATGATTGTGCGGCACGATGTGTTGGACGCCTACTCGATCAGCCACCATCATGAGAAGAACTTCTTCACCAAGTATCGCAAATACGGTACAGGGATGAATTCGGTTGAGGCCGAGCTGAACGATACGATTTTCTATATTAACGACACAACCCCTGATAACTGCAAGACGTATATTGTGCAGTCAAACCACAACGAGCACCTGACCCGGTGGTTGAATGAGTGTGACCCAAAGGTTGAGCCTTGGAATGCCAAGGTTTACCACAAGCTAATGTATGAGATGCTTGATCAGATTGATATGGGTAAGAGCGCCGACGCGTTTCAGTTGTACTCCAAGGGTAAACTGAATGATAATGTGTACTTTGTTGGACGTAATGAACAGTTGAACGTGCATGGGATTATGATGGAGTCGCATGGCGATATCGGCTCAAACGGTTCGCGCGGCTCCCGTAAACAGTTCTCAAACCTCCCAACAAAATCCATCATCGGCCACTCGCACTCCCCTGGTATTGAGAAGGGCTGTATTCAGGTGGGCACCTCGTCCAAGCTGAAACTCGAGTACAACAACGGGGCCAGCAGCTGGCATCACGCTCACTGCATTGTGCACCGTAACGGCAAACGGCAACTGGTGTTTATCACCAATGGTAAATACAGGCTATGAAACTTCAAGAATTGATTAACCGCAACAAAAACGTACTGAGTCGCTCAGCGTCCAAGCGGTTATCCAATTCTATTCCAGTGTCTGAGTCAAGGGAGCGCTTCTATAGCGGCTCCCTTTTCTCGTTAGGCGATATTGTGGAATCTGATGGAAAGTTGTACCGGGTTCTGGAAAAGAAGAGTAATTATTATCAGGTTATTGATGATAGCGGAACCCTAATAAGGAAATTCCCCGATAGTCTTTCCCTATCAGAAGCCGATATGCCTGGCGTTGATATTGATTCCCTTTCAATATACGGGGCCTCTATTCAGGTCGATCTTACTAAGGAAACCGCTGATATTCTCAAAGAAATACTTGAGGAAGTATTGAATACCGACGCAGTAGGCTCAATCAAGTTGATTAATTCGGTAAATGAGCGTTATATAAATAATACAGATGCTCTTGAGGAGGCGTTCAATCGTCTCGGACTACCCTTTGATCGATTGAAAGAATCTATGGAAAACTCGTACAAGCCGACCGACAAATTGACGGTTGCAAAGATTATCGCTGATACCGTTGGGGTTCCCCACGATGTGGTATCGTCCCCCGACAACCTCGTTAACGCTGCAATCCGCAAGGCTCAGAAGAACCCAGCTCTGATGAAGAACAGAGAAGTTCTCCAGAGTATGATCAAGATTGCTCGGGATGTGGGTATCAAGGTTTCCCCTTCGGCGTTTGATGAAGTCAAAGAGTCAGAATCCCTGGATGAGTTGTCAATCAATACTGTCAATTCCTATATGGATAAGGCGAAAGCCAGCCGCCCAAGTAACCTACACAAAGTGGTAAAGCGATTTGCAGGGGTTGAGCGCGGTCATGATCGAATCCACAAGGATGAGATGAAGAAGATGAATGATCGGCTCACTGCCAATCTGAAGAAGCCTGTGGCTGAGAGTAAGACTTTCGCTGAGTTGCGAGAAGAAATGAAGATGGCTTCCCGCCTCCCTGAGGCGCCAACCCCTGATGTTGAGACAAATGAATTGCCACACGGTCACACGATGAATTCGAGCGGTTCAGAACAGATTCGCAAACAAATCATCAAGAAGCTGAAGGGTGATTGATGGATTACGATACCATCGTACTTGCGATAATTACAGTCGTCGCAACGGTAATCCTTTTTCTATGGCAAACTGCAGAGGATAAATTCGATCTTCGCTGCATATTGCTTGACGCGAAGACTGGCAACGTATCCTTGTATAAATTTGGACAGCTTGTGGCACTTGTCATTTCAAGCTGGGCTCTGGTTAACGAAACTCGCGCGGGTCGTTTGTCCGAGTGGCTCTTTGTGTTTTATATGACTGCCTGGTCTGGTATTAATCTGGTAAATAAGTGGCTTGATAAGAAGCCAAGCTCAGAAGAACCGAAATGATCAATCTGGTAGGCGCGCTTGGTGAACTAAATAATGGAGGCGATATGAATGAGCTTGAGGAAAAGTTAATCTGTGCATTTTCTGATGTTGGGGCCCAAATCGGCGACCTGATTCGATGTATAGTTCAGGCTGAGATCGCCTCTCATATATCAAAAATCGATCAATTGCAAGCAGTTCTAAATGGGGCTACTTGCGGGGACGCTAATCCGCCAGCGTAAGAGGCGGAAATTTTAAAATTTAAGGAATATTCTCATGGCCCACGATTACCACGACCTCGTTACCGCTTCTGGTACACCGGTTTCTTCTTACAACGACGATCTGACTAGCCTGATCGCTTGTATTGCTTCTAGCTTCGGCGATGAAGTTGGTCAAGCAGTCAACGAAAAGGTTGCCTCGGTTCTTGCTATTGAAGGCGTTGATATTGCTGCTGTTCAAGCGCAAATCGCAACCCTGAATAGCCTGTTGTCTGCCAACACCGCTGGTGACGCTGCTTCTGCTCAGTCTATCCTTGCTGCTATCACCAGCATTGGCGCTCGCGTTTCCACTCTGGAAGGTTCCACCGCTGTTGCTGACTTGGCTGCTGTTGTTGCCAGTCTACAAACCGCTCTTGCTGCTGAAACGCAGAACCGCCTTGATGCTGACGCTGCTCTACAGCAAAACATCACCTCGATTCAGTCTACCGTTGACCAGTTGAGCCAAAGCATCATCGCAATTCAGAACAGCACTGGTGCCCAAACGCCGTGTGACTGTGTTGCGCTGACTGCTGCTATTGCAGAACAAGCAACTGCTATTGCGAACCTGACCGCTGCTGATGCACAAACCGCATCACAGATCGCTAGTCTGCAAGCAGCTATTGAAGCTCTCGCTACTTCTGCTGCCGGTATCGCTGCTGCACAAGCAACTGCTGACGCTGCTGCTGCCACTGCTCAGGCTGCTCTTGCTAACGCTGCTTCTGCTTCTGCCGCTGCCGCTTCTGCACAAGCAGCCGCCGCTGCCGCTGCCGCCGCTGTCGCTGATTTGGACACGCGAAATGGTCAAGAACACGGTCGCTTTGTCACCAAAGCCGAAGTGATGGATGTTAACTGTGCTGCTATCGGCGCAGCCTTCCGCGCTTCTATGCGTACCCGTATGGGCTTGAGCGCCTAAAGTCTGATTGGGGTTGGAGAAATCTGACCCCAATTTAGAACACTTATGACATACGTTGCAACAACTCAACAACAGGCAGATCGCAGAAGAATTTGCGATTCTTGTCCTGAAAAAACCGTTGCGGTTGGCGCTGACGTATGTGGTAAGTGTAAGTGCGTATTGGTTGGTAAAGTCGTCTTGACTGACGCAAAGTGCCCTTTAAATAAATGGATAAAACTAAGGTGATGCTTTGACGACCTACACGATTACGACCACTACGAATATTACTGCCCTGACTGGTAAGGGCGGTAATGACACATATAACGTCAACGGTGGCAACCTAACTATTGATTCGGACACTAGGTATGGGCCAAATACGTCCATTGCAACTGGGCCGTTTGGTAATATCAACTTGTCGGCCAACTTAGGCGGAAATCTTACGATTTCTGGCTTAAACGTAAAGCTAATTGCATTCACTTCTGGTTCTGGGAATGTACCCGCTGCTGGAACGGTAATATCTTCCAGTGGTGTTACTGCTGAATTAATGTGTGTGATGTCTACTCGCGTCGGCGGGACGGTAACTTCTGCTGGTTCGGCAATGCCAACATCCGGTTGGATGAAAGTTCGTAGTGTGACGGGCGGGAGTTTTGCCGCTGGGCCTCTTACAGGGATTTCTGCGACAGCGACAGGCCCAGAAGAGACTGGGTGGATCGAGATTGTTGGCGTAGAAACTATGGCCTTGACAATTAACCGACTCAATTCACTCACGGTGTCTGGCGATTGGTTTAGTTTGGGTACAACCACAGGAGTTCGTGGTCAAACAGTTCAGCTACCATCATTTGGTTCTGGAACAACGGTTGTAGGCGGGGTTGAGATAGAGACTTCACCGGGGTCTGGTGTATATAAATTCTGGGCCAATGCTGGAAATTTATTCCTTGCATCGAGTTTAAGTACAGATAATAGATGCCGGTATGTTGGAATTTCTGACAATAATCTAATGACTATCGGTATGGGTAGAGATGCCGCAGCAGCGGGCGATTTACCAGTTTCTGGTTGCAACATTAGAATTCCAAATATCTTATGCAGTAACACAAATTTAACAATCGGGTATGGGGTTAATTCTGTTCCAAATGGTACAGTCGGTACTCGATATGAAACTGCAACTTCAAGTTCTGGCGTTGTTAGCGTGGATAGAGTAACTGGGACTTGGTACTGGAATATCCAACAACCCTACTCTGTTAATATCCAGAATATGCATGGTTGTGAACAGTTCGTTTTGGCAGAAACTTCTACCCCTGCGATATTAAACAACGTTCATATCGGGTGTTCAAATCAATCAATCCCGTATGCATCAAACGCATTTGTAATTCAGCAGTGCTTAAATGGCGGTACAGCTACGAATATTAGCGGTCTAAGATCACAGCAAATTTCTACAGCAGGGTATGCGGTTTACTTTGTAAATTTGTATGGCGGTTGGACTATTACTGATGTTCGCGGTCAATACGCATCCGATGCAACGGCCCTAGCTGGCCCTGTATTTTTTAATACATGCGATAGCCTGACAGTTACGAACATAGAACTTGTTGGTAAGCGTTTGATTATGTCCGCATGCTCTAACTGGTCAGTATCGAATGTTTACTATGCCGACAATCCAAAGGCAACAACGGGTTCCGCAGTACCAACTCAGGCAATAGAGTTGATGTCAAATTGCAAACAAGGCGTTCTTACCAATGTTGCTAACTGGGTTGGCGTTGCTGATGTCCATGCCCTTAGTGGTTTAGTTTATATGAACACCTGCTTTGATATTCTTGTTACCGGGATAGGAACATCAGCAGTACCGTATGAGGGCGGGTCGAACGCATCGTTTAGGTCTGGTTACATCTATGCTGATGGCGGTTTGAATAAAAATATCAAGTTCCAACGTATCTGGACTAATAACCTCCGCATTGGTTTGTCAAGTTCTACGAATACAACACAATTTGTAAGATTTCAAAATTGCTACAATACAAATGCATCATTGACACAGGGGCCGAACTGGTATAACTCATTAGTTCGCGGTAATCGTCAAAATAGCGGGTCTGTTCCGTCAAGCTATACGCACGTTGATGGGATGCATTTCTACGATTCGTTTACCGCTGATACGACCACAAGGGCGTTCTTAGTCTTTACTGAAAAATCGTTAAGCACAACCAGCGCATATTCGGTTGATGGTGGTTCGCCAAAGTTCACCTCTACAGGTAACTTGGTTATGCAGACGGTTGGCGATAAGATTACATGGACTTGGAGCTACTATATTCTTGGTTGGAATGGGTTATCAAGTTTTGCGGTCACTGGAACAAACGCAACAACGAATCATACGTTTGAATATGATATTGATAAGGGCGCTGGATTTACTGGTCTGTTCAAGACGCTAAGTAATGCGAATTTGCTTGCTGAGACTGGAATTAGTCCAACTGTTGGTTTGAAATTCAAATTGCGGATTACTTGTACTGTTGCAAACACAACCAATACGTTAACCTCGCTGGCAATCAACGGAACGACTACATTGGCATTGCAGAATGCTGCTCTATATCCATTAGATACTATTGGATTGACGTTGAGCGGAATCCAACCGGGTTCAGACGTTGTTGTGTATCAGGCTGGCACAACAACGGTGTTGGACACTGGCAACAGCATCCCCTCAACAAGTTACACGTATGCATATATGTCACCGCAATTAGTTGATATTGGTTTGTTCTGTCCGGGGTTTGTTCCGTACTTTATTCGCAATTATCAATTAACCACGACTGCTGCGACTTTGCCAGTTGCACAGTCAACAGACCGATCCTACCAATAATTAAAAGGAGATAATAATGGCAAAAATTACTAATAAGGGTCTGTTGACCGTAGGCACTGAACTGCTTATTGATGAGACTACACGAACATTCACGCTGGTCGCTGCTGGTAATCTGGTCGCAAAAGACGGCGTGACGCTTCAAGCCGTTTATTCTAAATTCGTTGATTTGTGGACAACCCCAACGTACCAAGATAGCCCATTCCCGATGTATGCACTTGATGCATTGTCAGGCCAGTATCGCTTCGGTTTTGATGGTCAATACTACAACAGTTGGAAGCCTGCCAACGACACAACCCGTAATATGTTGCGTGATGGTGGTTGGGAAGAATATTCCAGTATTGCTGCTTTGCCTGCATTCACTTCTTCTGGTACGTTGAACCGGGTTTATACTGGTATTGTTGCTCTGGGCACGGTTAACACTGGCGCTCAAGAATACTATCAGACGACCAGCACTGGCGCACCAACAAACTTCACATTCACTGACGGTGCTAATATCGGCATTCAAGTGTATGGTGATGCGACTAATGGTAACTTTGATACCCGTTCGTATTTCAAGGGCTATGTCCGTGAATACGGCTACAAGTACAAAGACTCTGTTCTGGCCGATACGGGTAAGACTGCTACGGGCGCGTACATTGTCAATATGCTGTTGTCAAACGAACAGGATTTGAAGATTACCGATACCGATGCGAATATGGCAAATGCTCCATATTCTGGTATCACAGTCACGTATTTTGCATCAAATCAGAATAAGACTATCGGCGCAGGTTCATACCCATTCCGCGTGGTTATTGATGGTAACGGCGCAACGCTTGAACAAATCTACACCAAAGTTCAATATCTGCTCCGTCAGAATTCTGATATTGATTCTGGTGCAGGTACGGTTATCGGTAAAACTGCTGCGCTGTTGGCTAACTTCTTGGGCGATACGCTGTACACAACTCAGGGCGTATTCATCACGAATTTGAATGCCAACGATACCAACCGTATTGTGTTCAAGGATCAAAACTCTGTTGACCGCACATACCCATACGTTTCTGCTGGTACATTGGTTCCAAATAACCCATTGATCGGCACTGGTTCTTACTATCGTATGTTCTTCACAACGCTCCCCGGCGTGTTGGATGACTTCGGTGAGTCTGGTGCTATTACTGTGAATGATGCTTCTGGTACACCAATCACAGGCTCATTCCCGACTGGCGCAATCAGCTTCACCTTCGACTACGATAACAACGTACAAGGCGGTCGCACAGGCGGCACTGATGCTAACGTGACTGTGGTTGCCGGTAAGCCCGGTACAGCTAAGCCTGTGTTGTTCGGCGCGACCATCACCAAGGCCAAGGGCATTACCATTGGTCTGGTGTCTGAGATTGACCGCGCATACTTGCCTTAATAGTTTTGGGGGGTGACTTAAATAACAAGTCACCCCAATAACAAAATGGCAATTACATTCGATGGTCCCAATAAACTGATTCTGCTATCTGCGGGAACGGTGTCACTATCTGTCCAGGCTCTTTGGAGCGAATGGGTTCGTTGGCACGCGACTTCGGATAATGGTAAGTTTTTGACCGCGATGCGATTACTCGGCGGGGACGATATTGACCCTTCTGCCGGTTCCTCTATTCCATTTTATGTGTATTTGCAGAACGGATGGAGAATTCGCCCCCAGGAAGCGAATCATACGTTGGACGTAACGAACGGGGTGTTGTTGGTCGAGGGCGGCGGAGACCCGTTTGTTGATACGTTGGGCGGGTTTACAGTTCGTATTAGATATTCTCAGCCAATTCAGGCTATCAACGTTGGCGCAGCGATTTCTTCTTCTGTTATGGCTCAGATCGCCTCTGGGGTGAGAACAGAATTGACCCCAGAGTTGGCGGCAATTACTGCTATGGCAGCGAACCCCGGCCTCACGACAGCTCAGGCGAATATGTTACTTGAAATGTATGAATTGCTTGGGCTTGATCCGACAAAACCGCTGTTAGTTACTGCAAACAACCGGACTGCAGGTTCGATCAATCAGGTTATCGTTACCGACGCGTCTCAAACTCTTGTGACTCGTGTTTGAACATAAAAACATGGCTCTCCTGGGGTTATTCCCCGGAGTCGCCACAACCCAGACAATTGCCAATCTCGGCCACTTTGAGATTGAAATTCGCATATCTGGGGGAGATTCTGGTGGCGGCCCAATATTCAGCGGTTATCCGAAACAACGAGCGCCGCTTACTGGGCCGATTCCGCAGAATAACTATTCAGGACTTGTACCATACACGTACAACGTCACAATAACGATCAATAAAGACGGCAAGTACTGGACAACAACCAATACTGTCGATCAATCGACCGCGCAGGTTACTGCAGATTTAATTGGGATGACTATAAATCCAACCGGGGTCGTTGTGAAGAGTATCAATTCAACAGAGGTTCCTGCTGCAGTTATAACAGCCATATTAGACTCGGTGGCCGCTAAATAATCAATTTGAGACACTTATGACAATCGCAAAACTAAAATTAGACACAGCAACTGTCCTTGACTTTGGGGTTGCGATTTCTGGCGCTGACGGTCATCCAGAAGTTCGGTTTGTTATCGAGGGGAAGGACTTCTCGGTAAGCGTTCCATGCGAGCGAACCTCTACTGGAGTTAGCGCAAAGGTTCCTCCCCTGAAGAATATCATCAGCTCAGGTATCTACCCTGCACACCTTGACGTTGTTCTGGACGGTAAGTTCTATCGCCCACTCAGCGAAAAGGTTGAGTTTGAACCGCTGGTCGAATTCAAAATTAAACCGAAGGTTGAGAAGAAAGTCGTCAAAGAATCGGTCGCAATCGCAGTCAAATCTGGTCCGTTGCAGGAAGATCAACTCCGCAAAGTACAGGCCGCTACGATTATCGCCAATTCGCTTGGTTATTCTCCAACCAAGAATGAAACGCCAGGTCAAATTATCAACTCGGCAATTGAATCTGTCTCTGCGTTGACGCTTGAACAGATCGAAACTGTGCAGGAAATGTTGGCGTTGGCTGAGGCGGTCGGGGTGGATTTTAACCGCGACCTGTTCCCCTCGGCGACGATTCCACCAGAAGAAATTGTTGAATCAGAAGAACCGAAAATTGAAGAAATTGCTCCACTCGTCGAAAAAGAAGAAAAATCAGAAGAACAAGATAAAGACGAGTGGAGCGACTCTGAGATTGATCAGCTAGTCGATACGGTTGACGACTGGGAAGATATTATTGACGCATACGAACCGGGTGAGTTGATCATTATTGATCCAGAGACTGGTGAGGTCGTTGATGAACTCAAAGAAGAGTTGGATGAACAAGAGCTGAATGAGGTTATGTCTCGGGTCGAGCGTATTCGCGCCCGTATGTGGTTTCATAAATCTGAAGCCAAACGGGAACGCAAACTCAAAGTCGCTTTGAAGAAGCATTCAAGCTCGGCACAGATCAATCACCGGGCACGTACTATGGCAATCAAGATGATGAAAATCAAACTTGCCCGTAAGCCCCTGGACCAGATGAGCGTTGCCGACAAAGAGCGGGTCGAGAAGATTATTTCTAAACGCAAAAAGACTATTGACCGTATGGCGATGAAGATGACCCAGAAAGTCCGAGCAATTGAGCGTAACCGTCTTTCCAACAAATAAATAAAATCATGAAATCATTTAAAGAATATCTGGTTGAACGCACGTTGACTCCAGCCGAGCTGAAGAAGCGCGAAGAGGTCGCAAAAGCGATCGAGCGGGAGAACCCGGGCATCAGTATGGATAAGAAGATGGCAATCGCCACTGCTACTGCTAAAAAGGCAGGCGGTCTGGGTGAGGAAGTCGTCGATGAGAATGCATTTGATTGGAAGAGTAAGAAGTCTGAGGTGAGCTGGAACGGGGAACCTGAGAAAAAGTCCAGTGCTGGGGGTACTATTCACACAGCCAAGAAGCCTGTTGAAGCGCCCAAGGAAAAGAAGGGTATCGGTCGTCCGGCTGGTACCTACGGCTCATACAAAATTGACAAAGCAACCCGAGACGACCCTGAGTACAAGAAGAAGTTGTCAGCGAAGGTGATGGCAGCAAAGGCCGATGGGTTTGCTGCCCGCAAAGAGTTTAAGGATTCTATGAACGCTGCGATTAAGAAGCGTCAAGAAGAATTGTACAACGCATCAAAATAAGGAAATAACATGGCAACAAATATGGTAAGCACCGCTGGTATGTCGGCTGCAGCAGCGGTTCAGGCAGTGGCAAAAGCAGTCCAAGCGGCAAAGGTATCCCAGGGCGTAGTCGAGGCTGCTCCGGTTGAAGCGAAACCTGAACCGAAAGTTGAGGCTCCGGTTGAAGTTAAAGTTGAGGCCGCTCCGACAACTAAGGAGATTTTTGTTACCCAAGAGCAGGCTCAATCTGAAGAGTTCCGCAAGAAGGGCATGAAGTCTGTCGGTTTGTATGAGTTTACCGAGTGGGTTGATCAAACGGGCGCAACCCGCTACCGCGCTGATCACCTGGAATCGACCAAAGTGCCGACCAAGTGATTCGAGACGAGAACTCGTATATTGCAGCTGCCCTGCGCAGCTACGATAATCCCCAGTGCATATCGCTGGACGAGTTCCGCGAGGACCTGTACCGGGTTCAGACAATTGGTCGCTGTATCAATAGGTACAATCAAGGGGACGAGTTGAATTTTCGACTCGTCCTCAATCATTTTATTGTGCTGTTTAATGTGTTTGGGGCCACGGCGCTTGAATTGATTAAATACAAGCTAGATCATCGGCACTTTCCAGTTGCCTATGCGTTTATTGTGAAAATCAACCGCCTGCCCGAGGACGATATGCTCTTGATGGACCAGTTCGTTGTACAGAAATTGCGAGAAATCTGATGCCAAAAGTCCTTGACAACATAGCCGCGCTGCGTATCCTCTGGTTGCTCGTTACTCCATTTGAGAGCTACGACGCGTATAAACTTGGACTGATTGATGCCAATGGGAACCGAATCAAGAAAGCAAAGACCCCCGAAGAGGTTGCGGCAACTAATATGCTTTTCCGACTGGTTTGGAACATCAAGCGTTTCGTTAATTTGGTACCTGGCGGTTCGTCCAAGCTCGGCTCTATGGTTGCTGCTTATGCTCTGGTGAAAGAGTGTATTGATACAGATAACTATACCCCCTCGACTGAACAATTGACTGAAGCGTATGATGAAACCTACGCAGATGAGGAAATTGAAGAGTTGTTGGTGAGTATTATTGAAGATGCTCCTGCCAACGCGACTGGATCGGCCGTTTCAACCAATGTACCAACGGGTAGGCGTAAGGTTGGAAAGTTCATCTGCACCGATTCGACGTTTGATAAATTCAGCAACGGGAAGGCGAAGTTTCGTCGCTGGGCCTCGTACCTGAACCTTGAGGACGAGCATGAGAAGAAGGTGTACGACTTTGCCAAGAAGCACCCCAGGGGTATTCTGATTCTGTCAAACGCTCGGGGTCAGACTAAAGGTATCCGCTACTCAAAAACTGGGGGCGGTAACTGGCACGGGATTTCCCGAAAGCCAAAGCAGATCGTTGAGGCTGCTATTGTTGAATATGATATTGAGGTGACTGATTTTGTTTGATTCAATCATTTTCGCATCAATTGTTCCCCTGATTGGCTTTGGGGTATTTCTGTTGATCGCATCGTTATTTGTCCCAGTAACGCTGATCCAGTACAAAGTCCCAGTGATCGTTGTTGGATTCCTACTGGTTGCCTTTGGACTGTTTGAAGCTGGGCGTCATACCGAGATTCTGAAGTCAGAGGAAGTGGCAAAGGACTTTCAGATCAAGATAGCCCATCAACAGGAACAACTGCAGGAAGCGACCAAGGATATTGTGGTTAAATACATCACAGATACCAAGGTTGTTGAGAAGATCAAAGAGGTTCCAGTTCATGACTTTATCCCCAAAGAAGCTGATGTCAGTTGCGGCGATATTGACCGCATTGCTCCTAACTTCAGGCTGCTCCTCGACGATGCCTCTCAAGGTAGAGCTACCTCAGCCACCCAAAGAGCTGATGGAAGCGCCAGCGCCCCTAAGTGAACTCCCCCCGCAACAGCCCTTGTTGCTGTCTGACGTTGCTGACTCTGTGATGGATAATTACGCAACTTCATTCCAAATACGCGAACAGCTTATCTCATTACAACAATGGGTAACTGAACAACGTCGTATCTTCAATTCCAACTGATTCCCTGTTTGTGACCTTCGGTCACCTGACTTCGTCAGAGGCTTTGTTATTGTTCAGTTTAAAGTTACTCTAACTCATTGTTACCGAAGTAACTATAACTAGACCTACTTCAACCCTACAGAGTAATTATAACGTTTATTAAATCTATTGCAAAATAATAATTGAGATAATTCTCTATTATTTTTACATTTATGATGAAAAGCGGTATAATTGCTGTATGATCGATCTGTATGTACAAATTCAGTATGTAAACCGACTTGGGGTTTACCTTGACAACTTCAAACAGAAGAACTCAAGGCTTTGGACGTTTGCTCACTCATGTGAAGAAAAGAAGCGAGGTCAGGCTAAGTCCAGGGGATATCTGTATCAACCTAAGGAGAATACAGGGTTCAACTTCTTTTGTCATCACTGCGGCGAATCAAAGTCCCTCTTCAACTTTATGAAGGAAGTTGCTCCGGCCCTGTACGACGAGTATCGGCTTGAGAACTATCGAGACAATCCAATTGCAACGATAACGGCTGAACCTGAACCCCCAAAGGTGCTGGTTGACGCCTCGCTTGATGGGTTGATTCCATTAAAGAAATTCAGCCCGACTTCAGCGGTGACCCAGTTCATCGAGCGCAGAAAGATTCCAAAGTCCAAATACGATCTGTTGTTTGTGGCGAAGAACTTCTATGCTTGGGCAAAGGCTTTCAAGCCTGACATCCATACCCCAGAAAAGGATGAGCCTCGGCTGGTGTTGCCGTATTTTGACCTGCATGGGCGAGTTCTAGGCTTTACTGCTCGAACCTTCAGCCCCTCGGTTGAGCCGCGCTACTATCACCTGAGGATTGATCGGACAAATGACTTTGTTTATGGGACAGAACGCGTTGACCCAAATAAATTGATATATGTGACTGAGGGGCAGATTGATTCGTTGTTTCTTGATAATGCAGTTGCTATCGGCGGGGCTCATTACTCAACCCCCTTTATGAACTCAATCAAGACCAACTGCGCCATCATTCCAGATAATGATTGGAAGCGAAACTCGCAGGTTGGTAAACAGGTTCTCCGAGCAATCAAGGCTGGGTTCAAAGTGTGTTTCCTCCCAGACACGGTAAAGGGTAAGGACCTGAATGATTTTGCAAAAGCCGGGATGACCCTTGCTGAAATCAAGGCGCTGGTGGATGGTAATTTGTTCCAGGGGCTCACCGCTCAGCTGGAATATGCGCTCCGTAAAAAGTACTGATTTTCTTGGTTTTTCTTGAGGTAAGGGGTAGGTATGGGTAATCGTCGTTTAAACGAGTTTTCGTGAAAATCGTTGAAAATTTCCCTTTAAAATCAATAACTTACGTGAGTGATTTTTCTAATTTGAAATTGGTATTTTTTCTAAAAGAGGTGTAATTTGTTTGTAAAACCGAGTGCAAAAATCGTCGAGGATAGCGTGGCCCGCAACGGCAAACGTCTGATGACATTTGAGATTGTGTTACCGAAAGTTCTGTTGGCCGAGTTCAATACTCATCGGGTATTTTCGCGAAACTTCAGTTCATCCAGGGCAATCCCAACGGCAAAGTTCAATGCGATTGAATCATGGGAACCAAAGTTCTGGGGCTCAAATGTGCCTGGGATGCAGTCAGGGGACGAGGTGAGCGCTGAGGCGCAGGTTGAAATGAAGCGTATCTGGGACGAGACAATCGCCCATAACAAGGCGGCAGCAGCGCGGCTGTCCGAGTTGGGTTTGCATAAACAGTGGGCAAATCGTATGAATGATTGGCACACAATGGCAAAGGGTGTTGTGACCTCGACCGAGTGGAGTAACTTCTTTGAGTTGAGGAATCATAAGGACGCGCAGCCTGAGATTCGCGACCTGGCAGTCAGTATCATCGAGGCGATGGAATCAAGTTACCCGGTACTGCGGCAGACGTACAGTTCAGGGGCATTTGATCAAAGTATGTGGCACTTGCCGTATGTGTTACCTGAAGAGCGGGAGCAGGCCAGAACGCAGGATGATATTAACGCGCTGCTCAAGTATTCAACTGCTCGCTGCGCGCGAGCCTCATATTTGACTCATGGGGGCGATAAACCGCGCCCAGAGGAAGACGTTAAATTGTTTGAGCGGTTGGTTGGGTCAGTTCCTCGACATTCATCGCCGACTGAACATCAGGCTACTCCTCTGCTGTTTGAGTGCGATCGGTCAGGAAACTTCTTTGGCTGGAAGCAGCATCGCGGATTTATCGGTTAAGTAGAACGCAACAAAATTCAAAGGTAAAATGTATAATATCAAAATTGATCTGTCTCGGGACGCGCTGTTTGATCAAATTTCCCTGTCTCGGCTGAGGGATTCGTATATGCTTGAGAGCGAGACAAGCCCACAGGAACGGTATGCGTTTGTATCAAGCCAGTTTGCCTCAAATGAGGCTCACGCACAACGGCTGTATGATTATTCAAGCAAGCATTGGTTTGGCTATGCAACCCCGGTGTTATCGTTTGGTCGCAATAAGAGCGGTTTGCCAATTTCTTGCTTTCTGGTGAGCGTTGATGATACCAAGGAGAGCTTGGTTAATACGCTGTCTGAGACCAACTGGCTCAGTATGCTTGGGGGCGGTGTTGGGGTGCACTTTGATACCCGAGGGGCAGACGAGAAGAGCGTGGGGGTTATTCCCCATATGAAAGTGTATGATGATTCGTCAATGGCGTTTCGTCAGGGTTCAACCCGGCGCGGTTCGTATGCGATGTACCTGCGTATGGATCACCCTGATATCATCGACTTTCTTGAAATGCGTAAGGAAACGGGCGATGCTCGTCGCAAGTGCCTCAACCTTCATCATGGGGTGGTGATTGATGATCGGTTTATGAAGATCATCGAGGCCAGCATGTTAGACGGGTCAGTTGACGACTCCTGGGAACTGAAAGACCCAAACAGCGGGAAGGTTCATGAGGTTGTCTCGGCTCGGGAATTGTGGTCAAAGCTGCTTGAGTTGAGAGCAGGCGCTGGGCGCGGTGAGCCGTATATCATGTTTGTTGATAATGTGAACAACGCGCTGTCGCAGCACCTGAAGGATGCAGGGTATCGGGTCAAACAGAGTAATTTGTGTAATGAGATTTTCCTCACAACTGACGATACAATCGCAGTTTGCTGCTTGTCCTCAATCAACCTTGAACACTGGGACGAGTATCGGGATAATCAGCAGTTTTTCGATGATCTGATGGAAATGTTGGACAATGTGCTCCAGTACTTCATTGATAATGCGCCCAGCGTGGTTGAACGGGCGCGTATGTCAGCGATTCGCGAACGCTCGATTGGGCTGGGCGTTATGGGCTATCACTCGTATCTCCAGCTGAACAATATCCCGTTTGACAGCGCGATTGCCAAAGTAACAAACAAGCGTATCTTTTCTCGGTTCAAAGCTGCTCTGGATTCCAGCAACAAGAAACTTGGAACTGAGCGCGGTTCCCCTGCGTTGCTGGAAGGAACAGGCCTGCGGTTTGCCCACTGTTCAGCTCTAGCACCAACCGCATCTAACGCGCTGATTTGTGGTAATGTGTCTCCCTCGATTGAGCCTTGGCACGCAAACGCTTTCCGTCAGGACACGCTGTCAGGTACGTTTATTCAGAAGAACAAGCACCTGGACAAGATTATTAGGGGTATGTCTAAAACCGATTTAGAATACGATGACCTGTGGTTGAAGGTTGTCCATGAAGATGGATCAATCCAAAATATCAAGGAATTTGATCAAGATACCAAGGACGTATTCAAAACTGCTGCCGAGATCAATCAGCTCTGGTTGGTTGAGCAGCTTTGTGATCGTCAGCCGTTTATTGATCAGGGCCAGTCGTTCAATATCTTTATTCGCCCCGACATTTCTATCAAACAGCTTCACGCGATCCACTTTAATGTGTGGAAGGGAGGCGGTAAGGGGATGTACTACGTGCGGTCAGAGAAACTGTCAAATACCGAGAAGGTTAGCGCTAAGGTAAAGCGGGTAAAGATTGAGGATGAATTGGATATGCGAGCTATTGCTCTTGGAGAAACCTGTATCTCTTGCGAGGGTTGATATATGACGAAAAAACTGAAACTGACAGATACGCGAAACACATTCAAGCCCTTCAGCTATCCAAAGTGCTACGAGCTTTGGAAGAAACATGAGCAAATTCATTGGCTACCAAATGTGGTCAATATGCAACAGGATATCAAGGATTTTAAAACTCGGTTGACTCCAAGTCAGAAGAACTTCTTGACACAGATTCTGCGATTGTTCACACAGGGTGATATTGATGTGGCAGCAGGCTACGTTAACAACTACTTGCCGGTGTTTCCACAGCCTGAAGTTCGTATGATGTTGTTGGGGTTCGCTGCTCGTGAGTGCGTTCATATTGATGCATACAGCCATTTACTTGAGACTCTAGGGTTTCCAGACACAACCTACAACGAGTTCCTGAAGTATAAGGAAATGGCAGACAAGCACGATTTCATTGAACAGATTACCGCCAACAAGAATCCCAATCAGGTTGTGCAGCATATGTGTGCGATCTCAGCGTTTACAGAGGGTATGCAACTGTTCAGCACGTTTGTGATGATGATGAATTTTGGTCGCAATAACTTGATGCCAGGTATGACCAAGATAAATACCTGGTCGCTTATCGACGAATCTTGTTTGGTGCCAGAAACTGAAGTTTTGACTTCTGGCGGTTGGAAGCGGATTGATCAGGTTCAGTTGATTGATTCTGTTTGTCAGTTTGATATGGAGACGCAGCAGACCTCGTTCGTTTCCCCTACCGGGATTGTGCGAAAATCCGTTGATAAAATCTATCAATTCGAATCAGATTCAATCTCCCAGCATACGTCAAAGGATCATAGAATGATCCTTGACCTCGATGGGAAAATCGTCGAAACGACTGCTGAAAAGTATACCGCCTCCCCCGATTTGTCGTTTGTTCTTTCTGGGGAAAAGGTCGGCTCGATCAAAACCCTTACCGAAAAACATAAAGAATTGATTGAACTGTCAAAGAGCGGTGAATTGGACTTATCAGAATGGGTCGTCGACTTAATTCCAGAAATTGATTCTTCTTGGTGTAAAGAATTCTTGGAGGCTTGGTCCAAATGATGTTCCGTTACTCGGTCGGTACTAAAAACATGAATAACACAGAAATCCTATCTCTTATCTCCCATTTTGCCAATTCGCAAGTGCGGCAACCAACGACAGAGGTTGCCCTCAAAGAAGTTGATATGTCAACTGATGTGTATTGCCTACAAGTTCCCGGTAAGGCGTTCGTAATTCGTCATAACGACAAGATTTCAGTCACTGGAAACTGCCACTGTGAGGGTATGACATATTTGTTTCGCGAGTTTGTCAAGGAGAACCGCGATATCTGGACAGACGAATTGAAGGCCGAACTGTACGAGATCGCCAAGAAAATGGTTGAGCTTGAGGACGCGTTCATTGACTTGGCCTATCAGGAAATGGACGGAGCAGAGTTTGAGCAGCCTCTTTTGAAGTCAGATATGCATACGTACATTCGGTATATTGCCGATCGTCGATTGATTGCGCTTGGTCTGAAGGGCATTTTCAAACAGAAGAAGAACCCCCTCCCCTGGGTTGATGAAATGACCGCGCTACCTTCTCACAGTAACTTCTTTGAGCAGGAAGAGTCCTCGTACTCAAAGGGTGCGTTGGTTGGTACGTGGAGTGATGTTTGGGCAAAATGATGAAACTAATTAAATTTTACGCTGAATGGTGTGGCCCATGTAAATCGGTTAGCCAGATGTTGGATAAACTTCATATAAGTATCCCAGTTGAAAGTTTGGATATTGATGCCGATTACGATACCGCTATGACGCGGGGGATCAGGTCAATTCCGACTTTGCTGTTGGTGGATGAGAATGACGTTTCCCTACGTCGTCTCAATACCCCTATTACTGAACAAAAACTAACTGAATTTCTTGGAGAATACGTTGTCAAATAAACTCATCTTTACCTGTAACTCTTGCGGAGCAGAGGGCTCAGTCAAGCTAGACGATGATCATGAGATTGAGTGCTGCCCCTCGTGTGGGTCTGCTCTTGATATTGAAGTTGATGAAGAGGACGAGTGAGTCCTTGGTATCATAATAATGAATTGGTTGAGGATGAGTCAGCTTTCCCAGAGGGTGCGGTTGGGTTTATCTATCTGATAACCCGCCTCTCTGATGGGAAGGCGTATTATGGGAAGAAGTTGTGCTGGTTTACCAAAACTTCTGTGAAGACCGTTACCCAGAAGAACGGCGTCAAAAAGAAAAAGAAAACCCGAAGCCTTGTCCCATCAGATTGGCGAACTTACTGGAGTTCCTCCGCCAATCTGGTTGCTGATGTGAAGCTACTTGGGGAAGCTGCCTTTAAGAGGGAGATTCTTGAGTTCTGCTACGGTAAGGGAGAGCTCTCGTATGTTGAGATGCGGTATCAGATGGATGCTCGGGTGCTTGAGAACCCAGATAAATGGTACAACGGCATTGTGAATGCTCGGGTTTCCTCGGTTCACATCAAGAAATACCTGGAGCGTCAGAAAATTATTTTGTGATTGCGGTTTTCAGTTTAGAATTGTTGATTATGAGGAGTTTGTGATGAAAGTTATTGTGGCAGAGCAGAAGTTCGATTGTACACATTTGCTTGGGCAGTTTGCTGAGCCAGATATGTACGATACGCTGCTTGAGAGTGACTGTGATGTGTATATGCCAGGGGCGACTCCAGGCGATGAGAGTAAGATTATTGCAAAGTTTCGCAAAAACTACTTCTCAAAAGAACAACAGGATCAGGCTTACAACGGGTTGAGAGCGGCGGCAACTCCCTCGCAGAACCGAGGGCTGGCGGCTGGACCTCGGGATGGAACCCTTGGTAAGCGCGAATGGGTAACTCCTCTTCAGGAAGATCTTCTCAATTATTTCCTAAATCCAACAACAACCCTGACTGGGGATGACCCGATTGCTGAGATTATCCGAAAGCATAAGAATACCGATCAGAATGAGAATCGCGGGTCAGTGTGGCGCTCTGAACAGGTCAAACAGGCTGGGTTCGTATTCAACGACTGGGCAGTAAAAACCAGCAAACTGCCTCATGATCAGATGCCGGCTGAGGCCAAGCAGGTTATCGGGATGACTTCTGATACCACCTATGCCAACCAAGTGAATAGTGGGATTGCCGGGTGGTTTGATCGGTATCCGCGTATCCCGTACCTGCGTGAGTGCGCCTATACCAAGAATCATTTTGAAGATTTTCAGAAATCATTTCCTTTCCTTCAGAGTTTGAACAAGGGCTTTGCTGAGTTATTGCCGGCCCGGTACGCAGCCCAGCGTAAGTTCGCTGATAAAATTGATTCTCGATACTTTGTTCCTGAGACTGTGTTCACAACGGTAACGGTGAACTCGAAGTTCCGCACAGCAATGCACTACGACGCTGGGGACTATACTGAAGGTCTGTCGAATCTGTTGGTACTGTCAAACAATGGTAATTACTCGGGTGGGTATTTGGTTGCCCCAGAGTACCGGGTTGCCTTCAATGTGAGACCAGGCGACCTGCTGCTGATCAATAATCATGAGGTGATGCATGGTAATACTGAAATGGTTTATCATGAACCTGACGCTGAACGGGTGAGCCTCGTTTGCTACCTGCGCGAGGGTATGGCGAATGGAGGCACCAAAGAATACGAGGAAACCCGATACGAGTTTGTAGAAAGTCGACGCCTGAACGCAGACCATCCTCTCCAGCGGATGCGTTGGAACGGTATCAGTCCTGATATGTTTGCCGATAAACCGTTGGAAGAATACGCGCCCGCCAAGGAGTGGTATGAGTTTTTGAAGGGTAAACCAGAAGGGGATAATTGGTTAGATGCGTATCACCCGCATCTGAAAGAGGCGTTTGAGGGCGTTAAACTGGACGAGTTCTTCGGATGATTATCTATATCCCAACCTATATGCGCGAGGACAAGCAGGTCGCTTTTAACTCGCTCCCTGAGAATATTCGCCCATTCGTTTCGCTTGTGACCCATAGCGGTCGAGCAGGTCTGTTGAAAGAAGCAAACCCAAAAGCGGCGGTCATCGATCTTGGTCCATGTGACGGTATCGCCGACGTGCGTCAGAAGCTGCTTGATCGATCCCCAGAGGATAAGGTTTTCATTATTGACGATCAGTGCCGTTTCAAGAAGCGAAACGCTGATATGAAGTATGAGCCAATGACTGAGGCAGATTTTCATAATATGTTTGATCTGGTTGACGACTATCTCGATACATACTCGATGGTTGGAATCAGCGACCGAGGGGGTAACAATAGACTTCTTGAAGCGACCAAGGAGATTGCTCGGATGTATTCGGTTTACGGTATCAACAAGGCCGCTTGGAGTGAGTTAGGCGTATCGTTTGATGGTATGTACCAGAAGGACAAATCAATCAAGCTGTATGAGGACTTCTACGCGATTCTGAGCTTGTTGACCAAAGGTAAGCCCAATCTGTTGATCTGTGACTATGTGTTTGAGTCAAAGCACGGAGCAGCCGGAGGTAACTCAACCTTCAGGAACAATGCAACCCAGAAGGCGTGTATTGAGGCACTCCAACGGGAGTTTCCCCAATTTGTGTCGATTGATAAGAAAACTGACGCATCCTGGACAACCGAGTCTGGCGATACTGACCGCTGGGAGGCGCGAGTTGCCTGGAAGGATGCGTTCCTTTCAGGTTCATCAACCGCTTCTTTGTCTGAGTTCTTTTGATGAAGGTTTTTGTTGACCTTGATGATACGTTGTGCTTTCCCAACCATTCAGAGAAAACGAGTGAGTTGAAGTACGGGAACGCAGCGCCAAACTGGCCAATGATCGAGCATATCAGAAGCCTCCATTCAGCGGGTAATCACATCACAATCTGGACTGCTCGGCGTATGTTGACGCACAATGGAGATGTCGACAAGGTTGTGGTAGACATCGGACAACTCACCCGAGATTGGCTCGATAAGTATGCGGTTCCTTATGATGAGATTATTTTTGGAAAACCGTACTATGACCTTATAATTGATGATAAGGCGCGGGGACCTGAAATTAACAAATTCTTCTATGAAAATTGCAATGATTCCGGCGGCAGGCTCGTCGACAAGGTTTCGTGAACTCGGTAAGCAGTACGCGAAAACTGTGCTACCCTTTGAGGGTCGGCCGATAATCTGTCACATTATCGAGGGGCTTGAATCGGCCCATCAGTTTGACAGATTTTATATTGTGGTAAACAATAAGCTCCATCTGGAGCAGATTGATGAGGCGTTGAACTCGCTCCATATTGACCGAACTCGGGTTGAGATCGTCCAGATTGATGAACGCTTTGAGGCGTTGCGTCCTGGCCCTGGGTTGACAATTACTCTTGGGGCAGCTCAGATACCCTACGAGGATTATGAACTGTTTGTTCACCTGAGCGATAGTCTGTTTGATTACTCGTTGGTTGCTCAGATGAAGCCCGGTGACGTTTCATACCAGATGGAAGCTGATTCGTCTCGGTGGTGTATCGCTGACGATTCTGGACCAGTCATCAAATATCATGACAAACAGAGTATCCCTGGAAGCCACAAGGCGTTGTCTGGGTTGTATTACTTTGCCAAGCCTCCAACCGAGGTCAAAGCGAATGCCGATGGGGAAACGCAGATTTCCGGTATCCTGCAGTTGATCAAGAATACTCGACTGGTTGAGGTTCCAATCCTCAAGGACTTTGGTACTATTGCTGAGTACAACGCCTGTCGAGGCATCAGTAAAACCCGGTCGTTCAATCGACTGGAAGACTGCGGCGGATACGTTAAGAAGTCTGGGACAAACGCTGAATCTGACGCAAAGGTCGATTCTGAAGCTACCTGGTATCTGAGTTTGCCTGTTTCGATGAAGCGATACGCGCCTGCAGTATATGAGACGAGCTTTGGGTCGGTCTCAATGGAAAAGATTTGCTCAACTAACCTGCGTGACTTGGCGCTGTATCTGGATCGGTCAGAGAATACCTGGAATGAGGTGTTTGATTCGGTCAACGAGTTTCTTGACTCTGCGTTGATTCCAGACAACGGGGGTCAGCGGTTCCTTCGCGAAATGGTTTCAAAGACCTGGAGTCGTTCGCAGATTCTCCCAGCAGGTATTGGTGACAAGAAAGAAATCGCAACGTTTGTCAATGACCTGAGCGCGTTGGTTGATCAAGCCCCTCATGGGAGTCGGCTGATTCATGGGGACTTGCACTTTGCCAACATGTTTTACGACTTCAACTACAAGCGGTTACAGTTGGTCGATCCGCGAGGTGCTCTGTACGGTTCCCAGTACTATGATATTGCCAAGCTATATCAATCGGCCATTTCAGACTATGACTGGATTGACGCTGAGTTGTACGTTGGTGATAAGTTATATAATAAGGGGCGCGAGGGTATTGCGGCAGCGTTTCAATCAAAGATTCTGTCGAGGTATTCTGACTTTGAGCGTCGGTTGATTCGTCAGCTTGCCGCCTCGTTGTTCCTAAGTATGATTCCGTTGCATTCGCATAACCGCAAAAACCAAGAGCTGTTTTATCAAAAGTTTCTAGAACTGAAATGAATATCCCAGGCGATAAAAACGACGGAGTTTGGCGAGCCGAGAAGTTCGTTGACTACGCAGAGTTCGTTCCCCCAGTTCACCAGAACTTTCTGGTTGAATATGCAAAGCGCCGGCAGTTGGACGAGGGCCAGTGCGTATTTCTTGCGTTTTTGATGGGCAACTTTTACTCTGAGTTGACCGCAATCTTTGCCTTTGAGAAGTTCGGTCGAAAGGTTCCAACAAACGCAGAGGTTGATAAATTTCTACTTGAATGGAACGATTTGATCGTTTACGGGACTGCTCGTAAGTGGATCCGCTACAAGGGTTGCTCAAACTTGGTGCTGAACTGGTTTGTTAATACCGTATCTGGCGATCCTCTGGGGTGGTTTGACCGTACCATAAGAGATAAGAATCCAAGGGAAGCCTACGATGCGCTCCAGACAGAGTCGCAACGGTGTCCTTGGTACGGGCGGTTTGCTTCTGATCTGTTTAACGAGATCGTCATGGTGTTTGCAAAGAAACGACTCATAACAACCGATATGCGTTCAGACGAGTCGATCAACTTTTACGACGGCGCCAACCTCACCTCTGGTCTGTTTAATATCCTCTATATGGACGATCGAGCAAACGAGTTTGATGCGAATAAGAAAATAACAGACGAGGAGAACGCGCTCCTGTCTGAGAAGATTATTTGGTTGAAGCGGGTGTATGAGCTAAAATATCCTAACAAAGAGGTGGATGTGCCGCTGTTCATCACAAAGATATGCTCATTCAGGAACTGCTTCAAGGGTAAGCGCGGCGGCGGGTATCACCACTACAGACAGTTGAAATATCTGCGAGAGTTTGAGCGGGTTGCCCCTGAAGAGGCGTTACTTTGGAAAGAAATGTATGAGATTCGCAAATTCGTTTACCCGTCAGTCTTACTTGGCGAGGAACATGGAATTGTTGGAATACCTGCGGGTTTAACAAAGTGGTGGTTGAAGAATGGGTGGATCGGTAATGAACCGGAGGCGCTGGCTTCGATAAAACCAAACTCAACTCTTAACGAATTTTTTGGATGATTATGAGAAAAATTATTGCTGTGATTGGCGAACCGGGAACTGGGAAGACAACGCTGTTTCGAGAAATTATGAATTTGCACAGCTGGGAACGAGTTTCGGTCACGCCGCTGCTTCATGCTGAGTATTGTGCTGAACTGAATCTGTATATGCTTGGGAAATATACCGACGAGGGAACCTTTGCGGGTACTGATCGGCTCGGAAAGCGAGTTCAACCAGAGGCAGAAGAATGGATTCGCACAACAGATAAGAACGTCATTTATGAGGGCGATCGTTTGTCAAACGGTAAGTTCTTTAACGTTCTGTTGGCAATCCCAGAAGTTGACTTGCGTGTTATCGCTTTGACGACTTCAGAGTCTGAGAAGCGAGCGCGGTTTGCCTTGCGCGGGTCAGATCAATCGGCGGTTTTCCTGAAGAGTAAGGCAACTCAGATTGGTAATTTGACTTCAAATTTTGAGATTCGCGAGTTCTTGACTGAGTTTAAGAATGAGACGTACGCAGATCAAAAGAAGATTCTCGATCATATTGAGTCTTTATTCAAATGACTTGGCGACTCCCTATTGCAATTCCAACCCGAGGCGGCGCGTCGGTACAAACAACGTTCAACGAGCTGCCAGATGAGCTGAAGCCGTTTGTGACGTTGTTCGTCGGCGCTCCTTCTGAGGCTGATTGTAAGCAGATACTCGTTCCGACTGGGATTGCTGAGAAACGTCAGTTTATCCTTGACTATTACAAGGAAGACTTTGTGATGGTTGATGATGACGTATCGTTTAAGGCTCCCGATATGAAAAGTAAAGTTTCGGTTGGCGACTTCTATAATTTTCAGAAGACATTTGATGACAATACAGATATCGCTTTGTTGTGCGACTCTGGTCGTTTTATGTTCCATGTGCAGCCAGAGCTAAGTCGAGGGACTTGGAAATTTGTTGCCCACAGAAAATCTCTGATCGACAACGAGCGTTACGACATAGTTGACATTTTTGAAGACGCAGACTTTTATTTTCAGTTGTTGAATAATCGTAAGAAGCTGCGGAAATGTAAGGCGTTCTTGTCGACAAACCGGACTGCTGATTATGCGGCAACACAAAATTACGACCAAATAAAGTTGCGCTGGAAGAAAGAGTTTTCGAGGTTTCTAAAAGTGGCCGACGAAGAGTCGGTGTACGCTGGGAAGAAACTTGATTTTAAACTCAAGATTGGTTGGCTGGCGGCAGAGAAACCCAGTTCAAACCTTCAGGAATTCTTTTGATCAAAACCGTCCGTATCGCAAAGACTGAAGGTCAGTACGCCTCGATTCGTTCGTGGAGCGACTCTGGGTTGAGAGTTGTTGCCCAGAACCCCTCGATTGAGGTCTGCGACGAGTTGTTTGCGTTTGGCTCGGTGTCTGGTTCGGTCAAGGAGTATCATGATATGCAGATTCTTTGGGTAACGCTGGATGAGAACGATAAGTTGGTTGAAATCATAAATGACTAGAGGCTTCGGCCTCTTTTTACTTTTATTGATTCCTCGGTTATAATTAACCTATCGTAACAAGGAATCAAAATGCTGCGTCACATCAAACTGGAATCAAGCAAAACTTACGCAACCGAGGCAAACGCAATCAAAGCGGTTGAGAAGGCTGTATCGCCTGAAGTTGATGTTCGGTATTTTGTCCATAAGACTGACGATGGTCGCTTCTTCCCGGTGTTTGTTGGACAAGCCGCAATCCACGCCGGATTACACTTTCGGTTCAACTGTGTGATGTGATGACAACTATTGAAATCTACATCAAACTTGATAAAGTCAAAGTGTTTCAAGACTTTCAACGACCATGTACGATCTATGGGATTGAAGGGAAGTATGCTGCTATTCGTGACCTTGGTGTGATTACCGGAAAAGTTTCATGGGTTAATACGATTGTTGCTGAATTGGATGATTCTGGCAACTTTGTGAGGTTCTTATGATCATAAGAATCTACTCAAAAGAAACAGATGGAAGCCTTTTCGCGTTTCGGATATTCGGGAAACTAGGCTGGCAACTTTCAGAATCTTTAGGCGAACAGACAAATCAAAAATTACAGGACTTATTGATTCTGGCGAAAATATCTGCTCATGTTCATAAAAAGTTGGTTATTCGCCATGAGCTTCGA